>ERZ1026892.7-NODE-7-length-112447-cov-129.227899_pt1 | contig 112447 bp, 165 predicted proteins | sample MGYA00380176_ERZ1026892 | MGnify/ENA primary metagenome ERZ1026892 (study PRJEB33269, sample SAMEA4719812) | human gut metagenome | biome: human-associated habitat; feature: organic feature; material: feces | place: Cameroon | collected 2013-10 ... | reverse complement strand
TGGGACTATCCTATTCTTTATTTTCGTAGGTTTTTGGTTAGCAGCTATGGCGGGGTGGATTTAATGGAATGGGTAATTATTGGCATATTCGTCTTACTGATACTTCTCTTTGTAGGCTTACGTGTAATAGATACCTCTGTAACCCAAACAGAAATTAAATTAGTGCAGTTGAGGAATAGATTATCTAGAATTGAAACTTTATTAGAGGAGCGTAAATAATGGAATGGGTAATTATTGCACTACTAGGGATTGTGATTATTGGGCAATGTATTTTAGATAATCACTTAGCTAGAATTGAAACTTTATTAACGGAGAAACGTAAATGATGGAATTGGCAGCTACACTAATAGTAATATTAGTCCGGGCAATTTTCATTGTTTCTTATACCGAGTATGCTCGCCTAAAAACTCTAGAAGCCAGAGTAAAACAACAACAATTAGCTATAGAAAAATCAGTAAAACTGCAACGTTGTGATAGTATCCGTATTCTGCAAATTGAGAGAGAACTAGATGTTTAGTATTGTAATTGCTTTTATTATCGGAATAATCGCGGGAGTTTTCGGAATGACTGCGGCCATTAACAAGCATCGCAAATATATTGCGGGAGTATCGCGGGAGATTGCGGAAAGGGAGCGGAGGTTTGATGAAAAACGTGCGGAGTTTGAGCGGGAGTGGTCGGATGGTTCAAGAAGTTCTAGGAGGAGATTCAAGATAGATGGCAAATCATAAACCTCTACTTCCCCTAGCAGAATACCAGAAGAAATTTGATTATGATCCTGAAACAGGTATATTTACTTGGAACTCAGGAAGTCGTAAGGGTAAGCCAGCTGGTGGTAGAGAGAAAGATGGTATAACTCTTTACATGGGTAAACTCGGAAGGTTTAAGGCACACCGTGTGGCATGGCTCTATGTTATGGGAGAAGACCCAGGAGATTCTCTCATTGACCATAAAGATCAAGATCCTTTCAATAATAAGTGGGAGAACCTTCGTAAAGCATCGAATGCAGAGAACGGTAAAAACTCCTCGGGGTGGAAGAATGAGTCTACAGGGGTCAAGGGAATAACTCTTACAAGCTCAGGGAAATATCGGGCAAGACTCAGAGTCGATGGCAATATGGTAAATATAGGAACCTTCGGAAGTCTTGAGGAAGCTATTTCAGAACTTAATGCAGCTCGTGAGATTCTTCATGGTGAGTTCGCTAATACCGTTTAATAGCACTAAAATGACTTTTGCCAAATTCTTTGGATTACGTACGTGTGGGTGTGTCCAGTGGCCTCCCAGATGAGAATGAGTCTCATTACCGCCCGGTACTTAGCAGACTAATAGTCACGGCATGTTATCATTGCACACCGTGACTATTTCAACTTTAATTATTACGCAACTTTTAATTTCTCAATATATTGTTGCGGGCTGCAACTATATTCTGCTCGTTCTTCCTCGGTCATACCTTCCCAACATAATTGCAGGCGGTCGGCTAGGAACTGATAATCATTATCATCGTCGAGCGATTCATCAATAAAGGTTTCACCAATCAATGTAACACCGATTGATAGAATATCGTTAATGGCTTGCGCGTCCAGCGTTTTAAATCCGTATGATGCCGCCGCCGCTAACACGCCTTTATGATCATCAATCATTGTAAAATCAGCGTTCGGATATAATTGTTTAAATAATTCAAAATAATGGCTTTTATATACTGCGTCCTTGCTGTGGTATATTTCGCTAACCTTATCAGCTTTAAAGTATTTGTGCAGGGTATCGCGGGAAAACACGCGGATATTACTATTTCCACGCCCTCGCAATCCTTGTTTACGCAAGAAATAATAATCTGATTTGCTCATTAGTCGAGCGGTGCAGATAATGTTTAACGTGTTAGCGTCATTCATACACTGGCGCATATATTCAACTAATGGCAATAATGAATCCTGCATTATTAAATGATGTTTGCAGGCTTCATTTTTATACTTATTTAAATCTAAATTGCCCTCGCTATCAAAACAAGGCGCTACACGATGGAAAGAGTTAATGATAGTGCCGTCTAAATCCCAAATCATAACGCGGGAAATATGCGGGAAATTACGGGTAATATTCGTTTTAACTTGGTTCATTTTGTTACGTTCTCCATTGAAGGGATTTAGTTTATCCAGCATTGCCCGCTATTTATCAGCGGGCAATAATAAATCAACTATTAAAGACCATAAGCCAACGCATCAGCGATAAAACTAACATCCTCACCGGATACGCTAGAACGAATCCCCGCACATGTGTAGACCTTTGCACTAATCAATTGATCATCAAGGCAAGCGAGGCAAGGCGCGACAACTGCGAAAGCTAAACCGGATTTTACGGCGTCGATGATAATCGTTTCTTGTTTCACCGTGTCAACATAAACGCCTTTCGCCTTGATGCGGCTTGATAGCTTGCCCGTGGTATAGGCGAAAGTAGTGATCTGTAGCGCCTCGTTAAACTCGATTAAATCATCAATAACGTGCCCCGCCTCGACGTGGTAACGTTCGCCATTAGAATAAACCAGAACAATTGAGGACTGAGCGCGATCGAATGGAATATTTTGCTTTTTCATATTTATAAAACTCCAATTAGTTTAATAAGGGGATTTAATTTATTTGATAATAATCTGCATCTGGTACGGCGTTAATTCACCGTTTACGGGTAAATTATTATCGCTTAGCCACTCATAAAAAGCACCATCATCATCAAAAGGGACAATATCGTTATCACGGGAATCGACGGAAATAATACCATCCGTATTAGTTTTGGCGGCTAGGATAGGCCCGAAGCTGTAAACTTTATCAGATTCCATTTCATCCGGTGAAATGAATACTTTTTCGTCCAGCGTTTTGGGTAATGTAACTTTCATTCTAATTTAGCTCCTTATAACAGCGGCTATATTTCAAGCCGCTAGGGGAATAATTTAATTACGCAAAGAATTTACCGTTTTTAAAGTCAATCAAAGTGCGCTGACCGTTTGCATAGGTAATTAAATGCGTTTGCGTCCAGCTTGACGCGCCAACGTTGTAACCCATATCGAGACTACCAGCAACGCCAGCGGTATAAACGCCGCCATAGATGCTGGCGGTATGAGTGTGCCCCGTGTTCAGTTTGCCCAATTTCTTAAACTGTTTAGGATTGCCACGGCTTCCGTTAATGCCGTTGTGACCGTGTACGCCACACTCGATGCCTGCAATTTTAAATGATTGGTCAGTTGTTAGGAAAATGGCGTTAAACTCACAACCTGCAACCTTGCGCAATGCATAATCTAGCACGTTGAAAGTATCGTCTTTTTCTGCAATAGCTCCATAAATCGCGGCATTCAGGCGGTGATATAGTTCCGCGTTTGCTGGATCGTCTTTAATGTTAGCATTACGATCATCAAGCCAACGGGATAGCGCCAAATCGTGATTCGATTCAACAATAATAGTTTGGCTAAAATCACGTTCCATCGATTCCAGCACGCGCCCCGTATCGATAAGGTCATCCAGAACTTTATCACGTCCGGCGGCGTATTGTTTAGCTAGGAATACACCGGATGCACGATTATGATGATTGCGGGATGTAAAGTCGTGAACGTCATGGATAAACTGATATTTTGGTTTAAGAATATCAAGCAAGCTATTTTCGCCAGCCCATGACGCAACGGCACAATCATCATCCAGTTTTTCGGCGTGAATATCGCCATATTGCAAGCCTAGCACATGCCCCGATGTTTCATAGCATCCTGCGGGAGTAGCGCAAACATTCAGATCATAAAACACCCCGCTTTCGTCCATTGTTTCAAGCTGGCGAACAAAAAACTCACCGTCTTCGTCGAACTCAACAATCAGCGCACCGAAGTTATGCAGCGCTTCCGCTTTTTGCCCTGCTTTCTGCTGAATGTAATTTTTTAGCGTTGCCGTGCCAGTTGAATACATACGGCGCACTACTTCACCTTTTAAAGCTGGAACGCTTTCGGCGGTGATTTTAGCGTGACCAATTGCCAGACCTTCAAGATTAAGCGCGGTTGCAGTTTCAGCGAATCCAGAAAGCGGATAGTCAGCGGTAGGCAATACATTAATTTCAGCCATAAAAGCAAAACGGCGGTTATTTAAAAACACGTTTTTATTGCAGATATATTTATCAAAAGCGGAATCATATTTGATTCCATCCGCACCCTCGCCATTTTGGAAGCCGTTTTTATTATAAATATACTTAGAAACAAGCAAATCAGCACCGATATATTCAGCGAATTTTTCCAATGAGGCTAAAAAGTTTTTATGCGGGAAAGTATTATTCTGAATCGACGTAATAATAAAGCGTTTGCCTTGTTTTACTTCCCACTGTTCAACCGTGCTAGAAACAATCCCCGCCGCTTCTGGACGCTCATCGTTTTTAATGGCTTTTGCTGCTTTCGCCGCTTTTGGTTTAACTGGTTTATTTGCTTCCAGCCAGTCACAAATAGCGGTCGAGTGTTTTGTTGTATCGTAGACCGCTTTTGATATATCGTCGCAGACCTCCAGTTTAGTGGCGCGCAGACGTTTACCATAGAAATTAAAGTCAGCGGCCATTTTCAGGATAACGGTTTGTTTTTCTGCGGAAATAATCATAGTAATAAACTCCATTAAAGGGATTAGATTAATAACGGCAATATTGCCAAATATAACGCCTTGAATAATAGGCGTTATAATTTGCAACATTAATTTAAAGGCATAAGGCTAGAACTAACACCACAAGCAACGGCGGCAATAAAACAAATCAGACCTAAACGCTTTGCTAACTTAGATTTACGTTTAAAATAATATGAATCTAAATCATTTTGAAAATAAGCGAATAATAACGAGGCCGCCATAATAAACAAGCCTAGAATTAATGATTCAGTAGGAAAGAAAATCATTTTTAAAACTCCTGATTTAAGGGAAGAAAATAACTATCGCTAAACAGTTATATTATTGCCCTCCCACTAGGAAGGGCAATGTATATAATTATTCTCCTGCGGCTTGTTTCACTTCATCGGCAACGCCTAACAGTTGCGCCACGGCGTCCAGCGTTTCAAGTTTAGCACTTTCAAGGCTTGCCAGATCATCGGCGTCTTTGATAATGCCGGAATCGATAGCGTGTTTTGCAATAACGCGCACATAGTGAGCTTTACGAATTGAGCTACCACCGCCAACTTTACGAGGCTTATCGCTTTTCTGGTAGGCTTTTGCACTGGTCAATTTTGAGCGAACTGACACGGGAGAAGCCGCGCCTACTGCTTTTGCAATCTCTTTCAGCCCGTCACTATTTGCGAAATCTAAACCGTTTTCATTGATTAACTGCTGGTACATAGAAACAGCTTTCTGAGTGTTTTCTTCATTCCATGCGAATTTTGCGGTTTTAACGTTAGTCATGGTAAAAACTCCTATTTGTTTAATTTAAGGGATTTAATGATTAACCTTAATGTTAATCGTTATATCCCCCATATTTCAGGGGGATATAAAGTTAACACTAAATTATAAAACAGCTTCCCATTTTTCGTTGCGTTGAACAACCTTTACAACGTCGCCGGATTTAACCCGAACGCTAAAAACGGTTTTGCCGTTGTTACTGCGTTCATTTTCAGCATATACCGCGTCGATTGTATCAAACGGCATAAGCGCCGCACCTTTAATACGTTCGGCTTTTCCGGTTAGTTCATCCGTTTTAGTAACGAAAGGAATAAAAACAGACTGACCAACTTTCGGCGCGGTGATAACGTTTTGCATAATATAAACTCCTAGTTATTTGGGGATTGTTCCGCATTACCTGCTAGAAAGTAGCAGGTAATAAGAAAAAATCCGCTCGCCAGTTAAATCAATTTAAAGAACTCCACGTAGGCCGCTATATCCCAGTTAGGGGGCGGGATGCATTATGGTAAGCACCGACCGTCAAATTTTATCAAGTTATCGCTCTTATCGAACTGGGTACATCTTAAAGCCTATCGGCTAGGTTGTCAAACAGTTTTTTGAGATTTTTTATGATTTTCTTTCAAGTCAATCATAATATTTCGCCAGATCATTTCCAGACCTTGCTGGCGGCCTTTCTTGTATTGCTTGAATCGGTATTTTACCGATCTTTGCGCTACTGTCAACAAATTTTTTGTTTTGCTATCTAGTGCCTTGCTAGGCTTGCCAGTGATCAATAAAGTTTGTTTCATATCGTCGATTCCTTATAATATATAAGTTTACCGCCGATAGGCTTTAAGATGTACCCAATTTTTAAAGAGCGTGGCGGTAAACTTCCCGCCGTGTAGTTCGTCATTGCCGCCCTACGAGATAAATAATAGCAAATACCAAAAATGGCGCAACCTTATTTTTGTAAAGAAACGTAAAGACAAAAATCACCGGACGGCCTGCGGCGACCAGGGCGCGGCGCATTAAAATTAAAAGAAACGGGCGCGCGAATACCACAAAACATAGCAGATAGGCAAGTAATTTTTTCATTTATATTTGCTTTGCCCTACTTGACAAAACTTAAAAAGCTCGTGGTAGCGATAAACGAGGGTAGGCAATGCAATGGCATGGCTAAAACTTTCATCGCGTTCTAGGGCGTTTTAGGCGCATTCTAGCCTTGTTGATAACTTATCCCCAAAAGCAAAAATGAAATTTTCCTAGTTATCCACTTGACTTTTATTTTCCAGTGGATAACTACTTATTTTATGAACTAAATTAATTGACTTTTATTTGTTAGTATGCATCGGAAAGATAGCAGACTAATAATTGCTAGGATGATAATCATGCTGGTGGATTGTAACGGCTTAAACTATTAGCAGACTATTAATCACGGAAAAATCTTATTAGCCAACTAACTATTCCATAATATATAATATACATATAAATTAATGAGAAATAATAATTATAAGAAATAATAGCTACAGTAAATAATAACTATAAAAAACTATCGGCCTAAGTGAGAACCACTATCATTTAAGTTATCCACAACGTTATCCACAGCACAAAATGATTTGACACAATAGGAGGCAATATAAGGACTTTTGCACAGACTTATCCACAGGTTATCCTACTGTATAAATATACAGGGTAAAAAGGTAGTGTTAACAACTGCAATCAATTTTAAGCGGCATAAAACGCTTTCTAACGAGCTAAACGCTGTAAGGTAATACTAAAGTAAAGACTTCACCCGTCGCCCTGGTGGCTTCGCCGTGTTTTGCTCTTTATTGCACCGCTGCGCGGTTAGCATAAAACTAGGCGTTAGGCAAGGAAAATAAAAAGGTAAAATAATATTTGCCCCTAGAAAGAAAATACCTTTATCATTCACTCACCGATTAACGAGGGAGACAAGAAAATGTCTTTTACTAGAATTGCAGTACCAGCAAACGCAACTATTGTAAAGGGTAGTTTGCGCAACCTGCTAGATGGTAGTAGCGCGGCAAGCGTACAACATACCGCTAGCATGGTTGAAAAGATTCATGATGAAATTTTAGACAGTAATGATACTCATTATTCAGTCAATGATTTCATATTACTACTAGACCAGACAAGGGCACTAGTAATTTTCAACCGTGATTATCACGTTTTTCGTAACAGTCGGGGAACTGATATTGATTTTATCATTGTTGGTTACAGTGAGCCGAATAATGGTTACATTGCGCGATTATATAACGTGCAAGAAAAAGAGCAGGTAATAGCAACAAAAATAAATAATATCAGGCTTGATAGTGTCGAATCGTTACTAAATAGTATCTGGCGTGAACTATCATCAAACTATAAAGGTGCGGATAGTTACGCAATAGAAACAACTGGTGTTTTGTGTTTTGAAAAGTCAACGGGTAACATGTTGATCCCTAGCGATTATTTAGAGTATGGGAATGAATCAAATGTTGCAAATGCTGGATTTACGCTAAAACCAGTTGACAATACAGAAAACCATGTTGTAAATTCTAACACTCAAAGCGTTAATACTCAAACTACTGAAAACAAAGGAAAAAACACTATGACCAAGATCGCTAATATTGTTGCCGCTAATAAATCCGCTGTTGTAAACGCTGCAAAACTGGAAGCGGGTAAAATTGCACTGACTCAAATTACGAAAGTAGCGGCTAAAAAAGCGCCATTTATGATTAAAGGTTATATTGATACGCCTATCGGTCGAGTAGTGATTGCCAACCTGCTGAGTGTAGCGGTTGACCAGTACGCCCCAAGCAACCAGAAAGCGAAAGCGGTAGCAGGGGCAGCTATGGAAGCGGCAATGTTGGAAATGGTGCAAAGTTTTAACATCGCTGAAATGATTGATGAAATGGTAAAAGGTATCGATATTTCTACCTTCACCACTAGCACCGAAAGCGAATAATAATATCTAGCGGGGATTATTACCCCGCTTTACTATTCCCTTGTTAATTAATAGGAGGCTAATAAATGGCTGAGGAAAAATATGGCTTCTCACTGGGAGAAGTGAGCACGGCAAAACACGATATGATCATTTTAGTCGATTGCCATACTGGGTACTGCGGGGAAGGTTGGACGGAGGAATATTTTGTTCCTGCTGGTTGTGATCTGGACGCTTTCGCTCAGGAAATGGCTATTGATAATGCTTCTCGTTTTGGTAGCGATGGGTATGAAGATGAGGATACTGGCGAATGGGTTGAAAATGACAACGTGTATGCAAGCCTTTATCATTATCAATTAAGTAAATCCGGCACATATGTAAACGGCGGCGATCCTATTAATTCCGTCATGAAATTAGTTATTAAATATGGTGGCGTCGAGATAATTGATAACAAAGCGGTAATATATGCAAACCGACTAAAACAGCTTGTCTATATCCCTGATAGTACCCGATGGGATGAATATGCCGTTTTGCATGACGAATTGAAACGATGTTTCAATATTGAATCCTTACAGGTAGTTTAATGTAAAGTTTTGTAAAGGTCGCCTTTTATGGCGGCCTTTTTTGTTATAATGCCTTTACACCGTTTGAGGACGGTTGAAAATTTTCCCAAAAATTTGGAGGCTTAAAATGGTTGCTTATTCTTCTGCTAGTCATCTGTTCACCGCTCAAGGTTGGGTATCTAACCGCGTCATCATTCATGAAATGGTGCAGGAGTTCGGCATTGCTAAAACCTATAACACCATTCAGGAACTATATAATGCCGATAAAATCGATCAGCAAACGGCGGGCTTTTTGCTGGATACCCTGAAAGCGGAACACTGTACTAAAAAACAAGCCGCTAAAATTGTTTTAATGTAATTAATAATGGGGCGTTACTTTCGCCCCACTAACTAGGAGAATGAAAATGGTTATTTTTCGAGCTATTCTAGCAGGTATCTTGGGCGCTATTTTATCCCTTTTTGCAATAGCTTTCGGTGTCCACGCGGTTATTATTGGCGCGGGTATCGCTGCATTTTCTTATCTGCTGGGCTGCATGACTAGTAAAGGAGAATAAAAAATGATTCGCAACGTTTCCCTTGCACGTTCGAAAGGCTTTAAGCTGGTGGATGTAAACACGTTTGAGCGTCCTGATTGTAAAATCGAATATGTAGCGCGGAATAAAAACGCCTTCCGTGTTACAGAAAAGAAATTTGATAAGCGCGGCAACGTGATCGCTGAAACGGTTAAACACTTTGCCACCTTTTACGCGGCCTTTCGTGGGGTACTATGAAAAGCGTTATTATTATTATCCTTGCAATGGTTGGCGGTTTTACCGCCACCTTATTTAAAAATGATCCCCTTTCATTGGGGATCTTTATGCTTTTATCTGGCTATCTGATTGGGAGGCTAACAAATGATTCAACAAATTAAAAGGGCGTTCCAATATTGGGGCGTCCTGCCTTCAATCGGTTTTATTCTGATAATCATTAGTCAGCTAATGATTATCGGCGGAACTATTTGGGAGCTATGCAAATGATAATTTATGAAGGCAATCGCTTTGTTGCTAATTGCCGTCCGGCATTACTAGCAAATTACTTAAACCAGCTTTCTCCAGCTTACAAGGGCGTTATTAATATCTATGAGGGAAAGGCGCATTATAAGATTAATGCGGTCGTTGCCCGTGAACTAGCGTTTCAATTTTTGACCTTTGCATCTTGTGACGTTCAGGTCATGGGGGAAGCATTGATTGCAGAAAATGAGGAGGATTTTATTAATATCTTCCGCAAGGTATGCACTGAGCGCCTAGTAATGAAAGGCGCGTATATTCAATCAACTGCGGAAAGCATTGAAACAGCTTTTCGAAAGGCGGCGCAATGAGATTATTTATTTTCGTTGGCAATGCTGAGGCAGCTAATGATTCCGCTGGTGGCGATAACGTTCGCCACTATTGGCAAAAATATATTTACTAGGAGTTATTATGAGCAATAAAATTATTGTTACCAAAACTACTACGATGGTGGACGTTTTTTATGTGCCCGATACACTGGAAAACCGGCAAGCGGTCGAGCGTGGTGAGTATGATAAAGTGATTTATGATGCCGATGGTTATTATCAACATTTGGTAGATTCCTATGGGGAAGAGGAAAAAATCACGCATCGACTACCGGAGGAGGATTTATGAAACGATGGTTTAATCACTGGTATAAACGGTTTTTAGTACGCCGTCGCAAGTCTAGGCATCAGGATGAGTGGCGCGAAATGGCAAAGCGGGATAATTGCCCTCTTTTCTAATAATCGACGGGGAGCTAATCCCCGTTTTTCCACCCTTCCCCAAGTTTCCCCTTTGTTTTAGTATCCCCACCAAAATTAAACGCGTCAGAATGCGATCTAGGACGTTTTAAGCCTATATTAGAATTATTCGCTACATAGGAATACTGTATATTTATACAGTAGGATAAGCTGTGGATAAGTCTGTTAATAACGCCTCAAAATGGCTAGGATTTTGTCAAGTCAAATCGTGCTGTTAATAAGTCTGTGGATAACTTAAATAACAGTGTTTCTCACTTCCATTTTTAAATGCGAATCATTATCATTCGCATTTCACTTTTTAAATGAGAATCATTCCTCTTTTTAAATGAGAATCGTTTCACTTCCTGAATAATTTTCGTTTCCGTTCTTAAATGAGAATCATTTCATTTCTTGAATAGTTCTCATTCCGTTTTCTAAATGATAATGATTCTCATTCGCATTCCACTTTTTAAATGAGAATGATTCTTATTATCATTCGCATTCAGGCGAGCAGGGCAATTGCCCTGCGCTTTTGTGCAAATCCGACATTTGCTCCACGGGTTACGTGCTGGCGTGTATGTGCGAATCCGATAATTTTTGGTAGTGTGCAAATCCGACCCTAAAAATTTTTATAATGTGCGAATCCGACAATGAATTTTCCTAAAAACTCCAGCAATCTCGAACTGCGTTCGAATCCTGTGGGGTATGTGCAAATCCGACACGGTTTTTCTAGGATTAAGATGTGCGAATCCGACAAGATTTTTGTGACTTCGATGAGAGGGTGTGTGATTGTATAGGTTTGGAGAGAAGATGAGAGAACGAGAGAAATTTGGGGAGACTAGAAGGATGAGGCGCATGTTTGGTGCGGAGCACCTGATTTGCGGGGATTTTGGGGAAGAGTTGAGATAATTTGGGAAGATTTGAGATAGGTGCAGAAAAAGTAAAATTTTATTAGCTAAATGGGGCAAAATAGCTTGACAAGTGAAAATTTCTGTGGCTCTAAAAACTCAGGCAATCATGGGCCTTCGGCCCGAAATAATGCTGCCATTTTCAGGAGATTATAAGTTCCTAAAAACTTAGGCGTTTGTGCAAATCCGACCATAAATTTCTAAAAACACAATGTGCAAATCCGACAGTAATTTCTGGACTGACAAGAGTGAATTATTTGTCCTAGAAATAACCGCCCTCCCTATAACCGCCCTGTATTAAACCGCCTAGTATATGTTCCTAGAAACTTAGGAGAACCGCTCACTAGAAGTGTGATATCTCGTGAGTATTTCGTGAGAACTCTGGAGTTTCTAGGAAAGTGTTATGCCATCCTAGCAGAAGAGCGGCAACAGGTGTATCATCTTGAACACAGATATTGCCTTTAAATATTTTTTAGTTATTTAAAAGTAAATATACCCCCATTTCATGAGAGCTTACTCGTGGGGCGCGTGAGTATTACGGAAGACTTAGTAATTAGATCTATACTCATGCTGTCGCAACGTATAGACGTAATACTAAGTGTAATAATCATCGCCCCTAGAGTTCAAAACAAGAGTTGTTTTTAATCTATGAGATTATTATAACATGTGCCGCAATGAGTTGTCAAGAAGATTTTGTTAATGTTTATACATCTCCTTCGAGATTGGTATTGGGATCGTAAATCTTCTTGGCTCCTGTATTTAATAGGAATCGTTCTGCAAGTTGTGGGTGAATATCAAAGAACTCTGTACATCCTTCGAATCCCTTTAAATTACAGCGGTATTTCTTAAAGTAGATATGAGCAGCGGCTTCTAGATCTCTAGGATTATGGGTTTCATAGATCCCATACACATATAAATCGTCAAAACCTCGATAGACTATCTTATCTAAGTTTAGTGTTTGAATCCTATTATGTGGATTCATGCTAATACCGATCTTTGTTCTCTTAGGGATCTTTGTCAGATCCCTGTTTGCAAGAATATATACTTTATATAGTGACATTCTTTCTAGCCTTTAGATAGATTCCTTTAGATGCTAAATAAATATATGTAGCAAGGAATGAAGATGTAGACCCTGTTTCTTCAAGAGTAATAGATCCTTTTGCATAACGCTTGGTTCTAGGAGCCTGGTTAAGCACAAGCGCTGTGAGACTGCCTAATCCTAGAGCATCCATTAGACGTTTGAAGGAGTCCTTTTCATCATGGATAGCGTATAGAATATAATCTTCCGCTGTAGTAAGTTCTATGCCACGATGATGTGCCACTGCAATCCGTGCTACTACAGCTCCAATCGTTCTATAAATATCTTCAAACGTGATACTAGTTTCAAATGCTAATGCTGGAAGATGATCGAACTTACATTTCTTAGGTGGAATGTATAATTGTTCTGGATATGCTTCTAATGCTTCTCTAGCGGATGTTTCTCTATAAGCCGGGAGAGGTTCATCAATGATAACATGAATATAGTTTCCCATGTGACCTTTAGCAGTGGGGTCTAAAGACTTTAGGAGTTTATTCATATCAACGTAAGAATAAGCAAGGTCAGCTTTTGCTGCTTTGTTATCATACTTAATCTTACCACCCTCCCATCTAGCTGGGAACATTTCGCAAACAAACATTACTGCATGTTTCTCTTCAGTGGTTAAATCAGAGAAACAGCGATGATCAGCCCCCTTAGCGAGGGCTAGAATATTCTTAAACTTTACAGCCAAATCTTTCATTAACTACCTCTCTTATATTCATTAAGAGCAGCTCCCAACGCTTCAAGGATAGTATCGTTTATACTCCCAGGCCTAAGATTATTAAAGTGAGTAACATAGATGGGATTTCTAAAACCCTTAGCATCCGCAGGTGCTACGCTTTTCATGTCAGACTCAAAAGCCTCTTGAGTATGTTTCAACTGTACAGATGGGCCGTAATCTTCACCAACTCGATATGACGAACTATTTTCTATAGTGCCACCGCATGGAACATTGTGCATTTCCGACGTTATTTTAGAATTAAATGCTATACCACTTTTGGCCCAGTAACCTCCAACAGTTATAGGAGTATCAGGACGGTTCACCTCAGTCTTCACGAGTTTATAGCCAGCATCGATTAGTGTATTAATAAGATTATCGGCTGGGATGCGGGCTTTTCCAAAGATCTTACGAGCTTCTTTTAATTTATGCTCAAGATCTTTACATGCTTTAATATCAGTGTGCGCAAAGGTTAATTTCATAGATTTGAACTGTACAGTAGCAGTTAAGTCTTTGAAGCTATAATCCCAAGTATTTAACTCATGGTCTGGTACTACTTGAACAGGTTGTTGTGCGTATAAAGTCATTACTTATTCTCCAGTTTGTCTAGTAGCTTATGTGCTGCTAGATTATATTGTTTAAGTTCACGGTTAAGGATTTGGTTCTCACACTTTAACTCTAAATTCTTATTATTAAGAATATTGCAGATCAGTAGAAGTGCTAATATAACTACTAACGAACCTACGAGCATTAAAAGAAAAAGAGTTTCCATTATTTAATTCCCATGTAACGTTTGAGATACGTGATGAAGTCTTCTGTTGTGTGTTCTACGCTACCCTGAACCACAAACAACTTTAAAGCCTCACGCTGTAATTTAAGAGCAGCCAACTCACCACGTAATTTTGTTATATCTTCCGCTAGTTCTCTAGCTCTGCGCATAATAGCAAATGATACAAATGTTACAATAAATAACATAACTGCTAAAATAATTACTATGATCTCCATATTAACATCCAGCTTTTATCATATATTTGGGCATGTTCTACTAATTCATTTATCGATGTAGAATTATCGTAGATACCCTCTAGTAAACGTTTTTTGTCAAATTTATCGACCAAATACTCTGTGCCATTTATAACTACCCTATATAGCTCGGGGACTAATGGATGCTTGTTCGGTATTGGGCGACTACCTAAGTCTATTTCGTTTTTACCCCATTCTGTTTTAAATAATTTATTACTAAGTGCTGCTAATGGATTTGACCATACAATGTAGCTACTCACCATTTATCTCCATTCTTAACTTTGAAAACTTATTATACCAAATTATATGATTATCGTCAATTACAAATTTATGATAACATGCTGGTACGGTATAAGTTCCATAATCCGTGACACGCTGCACAACCTTGTGTGCGCACAGTCGACAACCATGCCCTTCTAAATGAGATCTAGCAGTTTGCCAGTAATAACCATCGTGGTCTGGACAATAGATCTCAATCTGCTGTTGCATTGTTTTATAATTTACACGCTCATACCCGAAGAAAGCCCCATGAGCTGCAACTGCTTTCTTGATAAATATAAGGTTTAGTGCTTCTTGCTGGAAGTCGGGATGTAGCTGCTTAATCTTAGTTCTATTAATAGATCCATCCGATTTGATGAATCTATTTATTGGGAAGTTGTTAGCTTCCTCGATTAATAATTCATTTACTTTTTCTCTCATAATATACACAAAAGGCCAGAACAGTTAAGTCCTGGCCTCTAGAATTAATGAAGTTGTTTACCACTTCTTAATATAGTGGCCGTTTCCATAAGAGCTAGCGTAGCATCACGCTTATTGATCTGTTTACCAAGTTCATCAGTACGTTTACTGATGTAAGCATTAATAGCCATATTCATAGCTGTAGCGAGATCTTCTTTGGTTATCTCTTCATCGTCTAAAGCTAATTTAGCTAAAGAATCAAATGTGCTAGAGAGTCCTATAAGATCTGAGGTTTCTCCAGCCAAAATAGGATTAATATTATCTACTGTTACTTCTAGCATGGAGTTGACAATATCTTCACCGTCTATTAGACCAGTTTCAATATTACTCTCCCACTCCTTCATCTGCTCCAATAATGGATTTTTCTTTTCTGTCATGGTAGAGGTTTCCTGTGTCAGTAGGTAAGAAGGATGATTGCGTTTTAGGTGGATGTTGCTTAGCAATCCAGTTAAGAATCAGCACGCGACTAGGAACAATATCAGTGTTATACCAGAAATCATGAACCCATTGACGAGCATCCTCAAACTTACCAAATTTATACGCTTTCTTAAACAATTCAAACCCAAAACAATCTGGTGTGAAGTCTACTTCACGATACTGGATTACTTTAGAACCAGTTAGGTCTTGGATTGCTGCATTAATTTCTGTATGAGAGAATTTTGTTTCGTGAAACTTATTAAAGAATCGGTAGTTGAAGCGTCCGTTCGTTTCGACAAACAACTGGATGAAGAGATCGTTAAATTGGTTATCAAACCAGTAATTCTGTAGTTGTTGTAGTGCTGTCATTTACGAACCCCGTTAATTGCCATGATAATGCCTTCATACATAAAAGGAAGTAGCCCAGAAGTGTAGAAGATATTTTCCGTTATTCCTAGATGTTGAAAAATTATATTAAATAGTGCTGTTAGAAATACAATCTGAGGCAGTAGTACAAAATACTCAGTTACAATCTTTGGTGCCTGATAAACAAGACGTTTTATCATTGTTTTTAAGTCTCCTTATTACTTTGGCCTGCTCCACAATAATAAAAACTGCAAGCACTAATAGTGCTATTAGCCCCGCAGTAATTGGTACTAAATCAATCATGGGAGACGCCATACGTAATTAGCTGTCTGTAGAGTCTTAGCGGTATCATCATGGTACATTACTACAGACTTTGGTGAATAGCTATCAGCTAGTTCTTTACGAATCATTTCACACTCTTCACCAGTATCAATATTTTTAACTATCACTTTCATATTAAGAGGTGTTAATACAGAAAGGGGTTTCCAAGAGTCCTCAATTTCAATTCCTACCTTTTTCTCGATTAACATGAGAACTTCTAGTGTATCATCTGGAATACTAATATTATTATTCACAAACTGTAATATCTCATGTAAGGTATTTAATTCATTAAAATTAAGCTTCATCTTTAAGAATATCCTCTACCATATCACAAGACTGTTGCAATTCATCAGCAATACGTTTAATATCGGTTTTTGTTATTTTACCGATTAACATCACCAGTAACATAGAAAAGATAATAATAGGGACTGGAATAACAAATAAAGCTACCTTAGCTACATTCTTTGGTGTCCATGTGTGATACTTAGTAACCAGTACACCAACCACAATTAGATAAAACGCTAGAATAAACATCATCATTTTTTAATCTCCGTAATTATCTGAGCACGCATTACTTTATTAGGTAGTTTTGTATTCCCAGCAATTGCTTCAATATTGTTTAGTTTTTCTTTTAGAATATCTGAGCGTCTCTGTGCTAGTTCAATATCTTGTTCTTGCTCTAGCAAACGGTGGTGTAGTCCATCATTAGTAATAAGCATACTCTCTATATTTTTTCGCATGCTTACAATACCAATAACCCCACCAATCGCTGCTAGTGTCATAAGCACTAGCAATCCAATGAGAATTTCAATCAACATTAAATACCTCTACATTTTTCGTTATCCGGGACTAATTTACACATTTCTACTCTCAGTTCTTTTGCTGAGTTTTCTAGTTTAGAAACTTTATTGTGGATAAGTCCCAAAAATATCGCTTGGAAAACTACCATTATTGCTACTAATGCTAGTTTATTCTCCCTTATTTCTTACCTTTCAGTTGCTTAACTTCACGTTCAAAAGATGCTGCACGGCGTTCGGCAGTCGCTTGATGCTCTTTAGCAAAACGTGCTTCCTGTTTTGCAAGGTTGAATGCCATAGCATTCTTATTCAGAGAATCATACATCTTTTTCATTGCCGGAATAGACATCTTCATGAGCTGACCCTCAAAACCCTGCATGTCGAGGAGAATTGCCAGAACGTTAGCCATTTCGTTTTTAGTCATGTTTTCCATTAGAATTTCCTCTCTCATTAATTTATGAACTTATTATACAGAATTTTAAGGCTTAAAGCAACTGAATTTTTTAATTACTTACCAATCGTTAACAACGCCGGAGAACTCAGAAGCAAAAACTTTTTCAAATTTTTCTGCAATTTCAGGATGATCCTTACAGATTAACTCAATACATGCTTCTGGAGTCATCCCCTCATCTTCAGGGTCTCCGTAATACTTGTCCCAAAGATCATCAGGGATTATGTGCTCTGCCAAATCTTGAAAAGAGATTAGCTGATAACGTTCTGCTTCCTCAGGGATGAGGATTTCACAAAGATCTTTATCTATATCACTACGGTAATCAGCAATTAGCAGGGCATTGCAAGCATGACACTCCCAGACCATTAAGCGTTCAGAAATAGGATTAGACTTATCTTGAACGTAAGACTGGAACAAGGTTCGGAAAGTTGCCTTAACTTGTTCAAACTTATCTGCTGCTGCGAAAACTAGAGCTTTATCAACTTTGTTCATTTTGATTCCTTCTCATCAATTTATAAAGTAATTATACAGAAACTTAAGCATTTTAGCAAATAAAACTTTCAATTAAAATGCCTAATCCTGTGCCAATAGCAATACAAATGATTATAAGTATTGCTATCGCCTGTATGATTCGTTTAATAATAACCTCAGCTATATACTTAGACATTTATATCGCCACGCAATACAGCAGCTACGTCTTCTCCTATTTGTAATACCTCGCCGGTAGTACAATTAACCACTCTATCGTAACTAGTAAACTTACCAGACACAATATCCTCTAGTGGAATTGGAGTTCTACTCATTTCAAATGAGACATTAATATAACGTGGATCACGTAAAGAAGTAGTATGTACATGTCCGTGAATATTTAGTTTGCCACGAAGTTCATTAGGGTGCAAAGGGCAGTGAGATAGCCAAAACTTTTTGCCACCTCCAGTCTGTTTGCCTAGAGCTTGAATATCGTCATAAACTTCCGCTAAGTCCCTAATACTCAGTCCTTGACGCTCCGCATCATGATTACCCATAATGAGTTGATTAGGGACATTGTGGATAACCGACTTTAATTTGGCCAGACCTTCACGACCTACTGCAATATCTCCTAGCAAAATAAGTTTTGTTCGTTTACCAATATGCTTGGATAAAGTATCTAGAATATACTCATCGTGCTCTTTCATGTTCTTAAACCACGGACGGAAACGTAGTGCTCCAGGGTGGTCTAAGTGCAAGTCTGACCAGAATTTAACCTTCATCACTCACTCCTTTTTTGTATTAAATTATCAACCCAGGTAGTTAATACTCTAGTTTTAAACTCCTCGGGAGTCTCTCCTTCCTTAAGGTCTACCTCATTAAGGTAGGTAGTAAGCCTTGTTTCTATCTCTATTTCAGCAGGAGAATTAAAACAAAAATTGACTGCTATTCCAGAATATATTACTCCGGTATCTCCTTTGACGAAAGCATTAACTAATGCTCTCCAACGAAGGGCATCAATACGCATTGCTCGTAATTCTTCTTGTACTTCTTTCATTCTATCATTCATTAAAGAATCCTCTGTACACCACAGCTATCTTCTCGAAGCGTGGTAAATGTTGTGATTTTCCCAGTTTCATCATTAACTTGCGCAACCGTCAACTGCCCGTTGAAAACACCGCCAGTATCAAGATAAACACGGTTCTGGTATAAAATCGGGTAAGGTACTCCGGTATGCCCATGAAATACAAAGTCTACTCCATTAACTGGAGGTACTTCTACCATGTATTTCTCTTTAAACCCTGCATAACGCTGGAAATATGAGTGTTCTTCACCATTTTTAGCTAAGTGAAAACCTATTTCTTGGATTACATCTCGATCCCATAAGTATGGCTCAACATGGTATCCAGGATGGTCATGTGGGTCTTCCTTAGCTGCTTCTACTTGTGCAATAAGATTATCCCATACTGGGGTTTCTACTTCATTACCACATTCTTTGTACGTAAAAGGTACACCACCATGAACAACACCATACTTTTTACCACGATGCAAAACAGTCAGAAATACTGGCATTTTTTCAGCCATGTCTTCGGCAATATTTTTAATGGTATCTGCATCTAGTTCATTCATAGCCCACATACCACCGTTATACATCCAGTTAGCCCAATCTCCCACAATCATAAATTGGTCATGATTACCACGGACACTGATAAAGCGTGGATTATACAGGAATTTAGCTAAAACTTGTAGGTTCTGCGTGCCTCGATCAATTAAATCCCCCACGCATACAACGCAATCTTTCTTGCCGTTATATCCAGCTAATTGTAGTGCATCTTCTAGCAAATCGTTGCATCCATGAATATCACCAACAAAGAATAAGTTAACATCATCAGGTACTACTAGTGTTTTATGTACATTAAATTCTTTTTTCATAATTATTCCCAAATAACATTTAAAATAGTTGTACCATAATTATTTGATAGTTTTAGAGTATAACCATCTTTATAGAGGGCTTTTATAGCTTCATAACTAATTTCATCACGATTAAATTGTATAAAAGAACCCCCAGCCTCTACAGAAGCTAGAATCCGTCTTTTAACATATCTATACGGCTTCTTTCTGCTCTTGAGAAGAGCAGCTCTATTTATCCTAGCTAAACGTTTTGCTTGTTCCGCTAACATTTAATTATCTCCAGTGGTTAGTATGCTTCTCAGCTTCCTCATCGTTAGGCTCAAAGACAACATGGCAGTCAACTGCTTCCCAAAAAGCCTCACGGATTAAAGAGTTTTTAACTGAAATGTCTAATTCTCCCCACTCTTCTAAAGTCTCTAGGTCTGTATCAACTTCGGTATCACAGCCAACCAGCCCCAAAGAAACAACAATAGTAACGCGATCTTCACGTTGTTCGGGATAAACATCAGCATACTCCCAAGCAGCTTCTTCAACATAATATTGTTGTTCCTTTTCTGGAAGTGACTTATACTTTTCTTCTGTAATACCCATCTCAACAGCGCGAGTACCACAAACTACGTTATTATTAATAATTAGATATGCATAGTTCATCGTAATACTCCTATTTCTTGAGTGGCAAAGATGGCCCTTAGTATGACTAAAATCCCTACAAAGATAGATGATGTAATCATTATCTCCACCGTGGATAGTCATTACAAGTATATTTAAATTCAATTTTCTGAGTAGGAGTAAATATCATATCACCATTGGTGCTAATAGATGTAAGAGTAGTAGATACTGTTCGCATTTCTTGCGTTTGTACACAGTTCTGAGCTGCCATTTCTTGGGCATCCTTAGCTTTATAATAGGCTTGTACCACTACTAAAGCAGTAGCTACTATACCAATTCCAACCACTACCTTACCTAAGTTATTATATAATAACATTAATTAATCCTCTCATTAATTTATATAAGTATTATACCAAAATTTTTAGCTGAAAGCAAGTAAAATAAAAGCCTGATCCGCTAAGATCAGGCTTGGTTTATTAATCCTCTGGATTATCATCCAGGAAATTTTTAATAGCTTCGTGCATAGTTTCTTTACGAAGCTGACGTCCAATCAAAATATGATTAGCTTCTACTCGACCATTAGGTAAGCGATCTGCCAGAACTACTACAGGAACTTGGCGCACACCAAATTTCTGCATTAATTCTGTATTATCAGTCTCTTTATGGACTTCCAAATTATATTCATTGACTACTTTATCAAACACAGGTTCGAAAAGTTTACACGGGTTACAAGTGGAACCTTTTAATAGATAGACTAATTTAGACATTTTTATTTCCTTTGCTGGCAAACTCACCGTGGAGTTCTTCTAGTTTTTCATCTCTCCATGCAATTGCTTCTTCTAAAGAACTGCACGTTTTCATATAATTGATTCCTGCCCTAGAGATTTTTACTCTAAAAGACTTCCCTCTTTGAGATATATTTTTTAATCCCAATAGGTTATTTTTATTAGCCGATTTCCTATTAAAAGCATTTTGAGCTTTTGTAGCTTCTCTTAAGTTACTAATACGATTGTTTAGCGTATTGGTATCATCATGATCTACTATATCAGGTAAATAGCCTTTGTGCATAAAGAAGATTGCTCTATGCGCAAGCATTCGTTCTCCATCAATAGAGAGCATTAGATAGCCATCAGCATTAATAGACCCAGCAGGCATATTGTTAAGACTAGTATTCCAACCTCTTGTACCTTCCGGTCTAGGTTTCCAGGTTAGAGTACCGTCTTCATGATACTCTAGTACCTCTAATAATCTTTCCCTAGTAATCACAATTTATTAATGGCCTCTAAGAAGTTTTTCATAGTTTTTACGGTTGCGGTGCTCAGATCAAGATTTACACCCAAACACTCGGTTAATGCCTCCTGATAGGGAGCCTTCAATCTGCCTTCTGGGACTTCTACCTTTTTATACTCTTTATTTTTGACCTTTTTAATCATAGTCTCTAGTACAAGAAGCGGTAATTTAGCACCTTCAATATCAGTACCCAAAAGTTCAGTTAAAATTTTATTAAGATCAAGACGAGTTAACTTTTTGCCCTTAGACATAGATGCACCTACCTTTGTATCAATAGATTTTTCCGCTTTCTTTTCGAGCTTTTTGTACTCAGGAGAGTCATGATCACGGAGTGCAATGTTTAGCTCGTAATGTGGTATACGAAAATGCTCTGCCATCTGGGTGTAGAAACGATCAGACATAATATATACCTCTCTTAACTAATTTATGTATATATTATATAATAACTAGGGCTAAAAGTCAACTACTTTTTTATCTTAATCTACTACATGTATAAATCTTTTCCTAACTAGATACATAGTTATTGGGTAAATTGAGTACATAAGTATCGGGGAGAAAAGGGTGAAATACGCTGTAACTCCCCCAGCTAACATCAAAGGTATTAATGCTAGAGTAAGGGCCATAAGAATCATGCCGAATGAAACAGCCAAAGCTATGGATATAGGATTCTCTAGTTCCATCCATAACCAACAATATTTCGTATCTCTATGGCAATTGCATTTACAAACGCCGAATGAACCCATAATTATATACTCTAGTCCGTGAATAACCTTTATTAATAAGCTATTTCGGGTAGTTAATGCAATGATAGTAAAGACTATCATTAAAACGAATACTACTAGACTTATTTTCCAGATACCTAGCAGCATCATAGTGAATAGTTCTGCAAACATGGCTTTCTCCTATCTTCAAAAATTATTAAAGCCCCCTTTGCCTAAAAAGGCGGGAATATTCCCGCCTAAGTTATTAGTTAAACTAGTTCGACATGACCGCCATCATAGGTACCACGTTTTATTTCATCGTGATAATCTCCCGAAGCATTCCAATCAGCACCAAAGCGAAGTTTAATGCCCAATTCTTTACCAGCTTGTTCAAAAGCCTTTTTAACTGCCCAAAATGCTTCTAAATCATTCCAATCAATTTTGCCATTAATGTATGGAGCAAAATCAAGGGCATCTCCAGTAATATGCTTGCTTTTACTAGGATCTTTTAAAAATGAAGTACCATTAGCAATATTCTGGGCACTTTGTGCTACTGTACGAATACCCTGTACGATCGTGAAATCATATGGAGATAATTCTAAAGCTCTACGAGCTACTTTTTGTAGCTCTGGCTTAACGGTAGCTAATTGTTTTTCGCTATTTTTACCAAATTTAAAACTCATATTGATCTACCTAAAGATCTCTGTTGTGGGGAACAGAGCTTTGTTAAATACTCGTTAAATTTCTCAGAATCGGCTGCATCTACAGGATTATCTTTCCAAGCAATACCAATATATCCAGCATAGATATTATTTAGATTGAAATATGGACAAGTGTATATGTAATTAAAAGTAACGTTCTTAAACGCAGGTATATTTAACCCCATGTATTTATTTACTTTTACACTTAAATCCGATGCGTAGTTAAAGCCTTCCAAGTGACGTCTATATAGCTCAGACGTTTTATTTACCGCTTTATCGGCCAAGTCAGCCCTATCTAATTGCGCATTGCTTTCCCATGCAATAATGTTAGAATAATCATTAATGGCATCGGGTTTATACTTGACGACAAAAACAGCATCCGCACCCGTTTGAGAAAAGAGTACCATGCTCTTTTCTCTAGCTACATTAGGAAAGTTATCTATCCTTTGAGTTTGAACATCCTGTAGAACCGCAGACGTGGAGAAAGTCTTTAAGAATGACATCACCTCGCTAGTATTACTAACAAATAAGAAAATAATGACAGCAACTAAGATAGTTAGCAGACGTTTAAGAAGCGATGCTGGATCTTTCGCTTCTTGGAGCAGTACCGTTAATAATTGTAAGAACTTTTCCAATTGTAACCTCCTCTAACCAGTACCATTATACTAATTTTGGAGGAAAATTACAATGTGTTTTTAAAGATCACTTCTGGAGCATAAAATTTTGTCGTTGTCAAGAAGAATTTTAGATAAAAGAAAAGCCAGGGTCGTTAAACCCTGGCTTAAAATTACTTACTCTTCATTGTGCTCCTCGGACTGAGGTAACTGGGCTTTATTATATTGCTCAGATCGATATTTTGCCAAGATTTCAATACGCTTATGGATTTCCTTGCTATCTAGATAGATATTTTTGTTGTCTTTTACCATCTCGTCGATTTCATCTATTGAGAAGAACGGATAGTAGACATCTAGCATCATATCTTCTACGAACTTGTTGTAAGATTCATAGGCTTTCTTGATTTCTTGACCTTTCTCACAGAATCCGCCAGAGAACGTGTGTCCCATTAGCGTTGCATGTGGATGTACTACCCATCCATGACAGGATAGGAAAATTGTGCAGTAAGCAGAAGCACTAGGACCAACCAGATGTCCTATAACTGTTCCACGGCAATTAGCAATTAAGTTAGATAACTGTGCAGCAGTATCAACATAACCACCCGGGCCATTAATCATCAGATTAATTTCGTCGTCCTCATTTGCCTGCATAAGTACCATTGATAAATCACGGTATTCATCCGGCGGGCCTAATTCCTCATCAAAGAAAAAGGTATACTCGTTAGATTGGCGAATGGAGTGAAACAGGTTAGTCTTTTCTTCTTTTTTATTAGTCATAGCGATCCTTGATTATCCAACTAGTGGTTCTAGCTCTAAGTCACAGAAGTTATAAACTTCTAGTTTAAGGTTATTGATACCATCGAATTTATTAACTAATTCGTGAGTAATATATTTTGCAGGAATACCACTTTCAGATGGATGATCTGATTTAATAGTGAACTTCTGCTCAGCGGGTACTACATTTACTATCAAAGAATCCATATCTAAATGGTTTGTTTCTCTGAGTAACTCTCCTTCATTGGGGAATCTAACATCTGTTATTACGGCGACATCTGGGTCGTCTTTAGCGATGGATTGCTCCAGAATTATGAGCCAAATGCATTCATGCACCAGCTGCCTTCCTAGCTCTGTCCCTACGAGCTGTAACATTTTTCTCGGAGAAATAAATAAACTATAAAGTCCGTCTTCTCTATTCTCTGAGATAAGTTGTTGAGGATTAAGATATTTTTCCTCAAAAATAGGCCAAACGTACGAGAAGTCTTCAAACTTATCGATACCGTACTTAAACCACACATCTCTGGCTCGCTCCAATTGAGATTGTGTGACTGTAAACCATTGGTCAATCTCTTTTCCCCTGCGCTCTCCTAGAAACTCTGGAGTTACACCGAGGATTACGGATGCAAGTTCATAAACGGGCTTAGCAAAACTGTAACGACGGGATAAACACGTTGGATACGTGTCATTACACCAATCGATAATTAATTTTGCAACGGTATCTTTTCCCGAACCAGCTTCACCATGTAAACCGACTAATACTGACATTAATCTTTCCTATTTGTAATGGGTGGATAGTAAACTAAGCAACGTTTTTCTTGTAAATCTTGGCGATAGAAGCAAACCATACCAGTCAGTCGTGAAATGTAAGAGTAAACTGCTTCCTCACATTTTGCTTTTGCATTCCAATCTTTATATGGTACAACAACTACTACGCCATCTTCCCCATTTGTAGCTAGTCTCTTTTCAAACTTAAAGTCAAAGCTACAAGGTTGAAGTCCTTTAGGCCAGTCTACATGAGCTTGCTTTAACTCATGAGATGGCTCTGGTTTTATTTCTTCTGCACAGCCTGTGATTGTGATTGCGGCTGCGAGCAGTATTCCAAGTTTCCAGTTAAACACGCTAATCTTTCCTCGAACTCTTTACTCTGCTTTTTAGCAATTAATGTTACCAATCCAGGCTTTGCAGCTATAATATCTTGTCGACTAAGAGCTTTATCTAGCTGCTTAATCTTTTTGTCTAGATCTGCTTGCGAAATATTATTCATTGTGAAATACTGATTCATTCTAGTCTCACGAAGTTCGCTTTCAGCTTTCACCTTATTAAGGGAGGTCTCTAGAGAAGAGATCTTTTTAGTAGCTACTGCAAGATCTCCCGCTAAAGTCTCCACTTTATCTACTAAGTGATAAGCACCGAACCCAATGCCTATCGCTAGACCTGCTCCCAGGATATACATCTTATTATCCCAAACTAAGTCCACAAACCATTTCCACATTAGTCTGTTCTCGCAAACTCACCGTGGAGTTCTTTAAGTTTGACGTCTCTCCATTCTATTGCTTCTTCAAGGGTAGGAGAAGTATTAGAATAACAAACACCTGCTTTTCTTATCTGCACTCTATAGTTTCCACTGGGGAGTATAGATATATTTTTATATCCGGATGAATTAGTGCTCGGAGCACTTCTATTATGCTGATTCTGTGCTTTAGTAGACTCTCGAAGATTATCAATCCAATTATGTGTCTTGATAGTGTCTTTATGATCTACAAACTTTGGCAAATAGCCTTTATGCCATAAGAATATTAGTCGATGTACTGCGTAAGACTTTTCATCAACTTTAACCCTAAAATACCCATCGGACTTATTAAAGGTTCCCGCTACTTTCCCAGCAAATCTAGTATTCCAAGTCTTTGGCTTATCAGGGCGAGGCTTCCATATTAAGAAGCCTCCTTCGTCGTAATCAAAAAGACTTTTCACGTACTCCTGAGTTATCATCTTTTCATATTCCTGAAAGATGTAACAGTATCAAATCCATGCGCTGCTAAGCGGTCTTTATCTGATACTTTAATCATATCAGGCTCACCAGTTCCTAGTACACCGAAGATATACTGTTCGAGAACTTGGTGTAAACGGTATAAGTTACTTTCAATTTCCTGCCACGGAATACCTGACTGATGGAAACGAATGTTAGTCTGAATCACGAAGTTACGAACATCATCGTTATCGTTCTTTTTAATACCTTTCACATATGCAATCGGTACACGCAGTTCGGATAAGATACGTTCTGCTTTAGGTTTTGCTTCAGCGAGCAAATCACGCATTGTTTCACGAACATCTCCACGACTCTTATCCATTAAGTAAGAGCGAGCATGCAATCCCATCTCTTCCATTTTATCGAACATAGTGTCGAGATTAAACGTTTTGAAGCTAAATGCTGGATGCCAGCAGTACAGCTCGTGTAACCAGTAAACTTCACCTGCAACAAATAGTGGGTTTACAAAGTATTCGAAATCACCGCGGAAAGATAGCGAACCATCACGAAATACCTGGCGAGTATGCACAATGTTCTTTTCTGCATCATCGGTTACTTTAACCAGTAACTCCTCAGTTTTACGTTCCCACACACGATCTGGGTCGAACAAACTGTTCTGCAAATCATACACATCGGCGAACTTAGAAATAATCCTCATATTTAATCCTCTTGCCTCAATCTATAAACATATTATACAAAAGTTTGGGCATCTAAGCAACTAAAATTTTATTATAAAAATATCCCAGTTGCAAAAGTGCAGGCTGGGCTTTGTCATTATTTGCTTTTGCTAGTAAGTTGATTTAGCATCAATCTTATGTAATATTAGTTTCTCTAGCTTTGCGTAGTACCCCTGCATTTCTCCACAATTTGATGTCAGCAACTGTTTCTTTATATGGGGCAATGGTAGAACCAATTGGGCCAGCAACTAATAGTCCAAAGAACCCTACAATACGCATGTAGAACAAGCATTCTTTGGCTGTCATATTATTTATTGCTTTTTTCTGCTTTTCATCTTTAAACTTCTGCTCTTGATCATCAATACGTAGATACTTAACAAACCATTCAGCAGAGTATTCGTCTAAATGTCTAATAATAGCTATCGCATATCCAGCACCAATTAAAAACCAAGTTGTAACAAGAATTAGTAATATAGTCATATTATCTCCAGTTAGGGCTAGCAGCCACCTCACCACTTACCGCACTAAGGGGCACGACTCCCTTATCCGTAACAGTTGCAGGTGACGCAACTCGGTCCTACGCGAGTTCTTTAGGTATTCTGCATTTCAGCTTTAAATTTTTTCATATTACGAGTTTTTCTATAAAAGAAAAACACAGATGTTGGGCCTAGAAGAATATCCACAATAAATATCATAGATCTAGCACATCTGAGTAATGTTTTATCATCAAGAGGTGGCAGATCTAACGGTCGAGTTTTATGTATAACGTATAATATTACATCTTTATTCTTAGAAATATACAGATCATCAATCAAGCTGTAAATAGCAACCACAGATCCAATGACGAACCAAAGAGCAAATGGAGAGATAATCATTTCAGATCCTTTTCATTAATTAGAATATCAGTAAACAGTGGAGTAAATCCTAGACTCATAGTGGGTCCAAAGGTTTTCATAGCTATCCATAGCTGCATAGTAATCATCCCATCTTTAATCTCTGGATCTTTATATTCCCCAATACGTTTTTTGGCAAAAGCAACTACATCTGGATTATTTTTATTTTCCTGAATATAGTCATGCCAAAACTGGGTATTCTCACTACGTAGGAATGTTAAAACATCCTTAGTTGCTGGAATCTGCACTGTACTATTGATGTTTAGTCTTTTCACGTTCTTCTCTCCGACGTTTACTTTCTTTCATCATATGAGCTGCTACAACTTCATGGTAGTAGTCATTAATGTTACCTTCTGGCAAGAAATGCTTAATAGTCTCTAACTGACAAATAACTCGATGAAGATGGTTATTTGGTAGACACAATTTTATACCTGCAACAAATCCAGAGAAGCCTGGAACACTGAACATGGGTTGGGCCTCTACTCTACCTTCAGAGTTGATATTAAGCTCAATTGAGATACCCATTTTCATGCTATAAAGCTGGCAATATTCCCCATTACCAGACCTTGACCAAACGGTGAAGTCCTCGTCAATTTGATCTTGGATTTCTGTAATTGCAAATTTAATTCTAGGGTCTAAATTATTCATCTTCACCTTCAAAGTCGCAATCATAACGACAAGTAAAAGAATCAGAACTATTAGTACGTTGAGTAGTTATCTCACCACGTTTGCTAACAGTAACAGCCGGAGTAGAGAAGTTTTTATTAGTATATATTTCTACTTTGCCGTTACGTTCTTTAACATCACGCACTTTACCATATTCAGTAATGATGCCATTTTGTTGGACTTTAACATTACCGTTTTTCATAAAAACTTTGGTAGACGCCAGAGAACCGAAACTAACTGCGGAGATCATCAGTGCAATAATAAACTTATTCATCTTCATCCTCCCCACTACAATCACGACATATATCATAATCGTTGAAAGAACGTTCGTGGGCCTCACACCACCAAGAACAAGAATCGCAGAGAAACATTTCGGTTTTCTCCAGTGCTTGACCTAAAAGATCATCAGCTTCCTCAGCAGTAATCTTCAATCCGCACACATCTGCCACACGTTCTTTAATTAAACGACCTGCTTCGTGGTAAGACATACAGGTTCCCGCAACATCATGTTCAAGAACATGAACAGCACAGTCTAGACGAGTTCTCATTTCAAACCTCTCTCATCAATTTATAAACATATTATAGCAAGAAAAGGGAGGTTTAGCAAATGAATTATTTCAGAATTTAGTCATAGCACCACCATAACCCACGTTTACGCATGTCATGATCGCGATTATAATCATAATTTTCTGGATCTTTCATCACGCGGTGGAGTTCTTGACGATTCCCTTGACGAACCATTTTATTAGAATGCCACTTAACATTCTTACTAATAGAATTCCAGTTATAACCATCCTTTTTCTCATTACGAATGGTTGCTTCCTTCATTTCTTTTTTGATGTCGTCCCAAGATTTGGCATAAATAACACGAATCCAGTAGCCATTTTCTTTGAGGAAAGAATATTCTTGGGAGAATTGTTCTTTAGACTTCCACCACTGATTACCAGATTGTCTACGATAAGTACGGCTCATATTACCTCCATTAAGTCTTTTAAATTAACCTAATGTGGATGAATTTTATTATACATATATTATGTACCTTTATACAGAAAAACCCCAGACTACTTATTCAATAGCTGGGGTTTGTTATTAATTACAGATCGGGGAGTTCATCTTCGAACGCTACGAAGCCATCAAATTCATCATTTGAAATACCACCAGTATAGGTGATGTCCGCAATCATCGCTTCCATTTTCCGGATCTCCGAGGTTTTCATGCCTGCTTTACTATTCTTATAATACTTGCGAGGGTTACCACACATCCAACAAGAACAGATGCAAGGAGTAGTAGTGATAATACCTAACCGCTTAGGGCTTTCTTCATGTGGAAAGACTGTCCAGTACTTCTTGCGGTTGTTCTTCACACGTTGCCGGTGATGGCGTCTTGATGCTCGATCCACACATTTCTCCTAAAACTTGGGAGATAAATGGAGTTTGCTCGACTACCTTGCGTAGCTGGGAGAAATCGTATCCAAACCCCATTACATCGCCTGAGTAAATGTACGACTAATAACGTCGTTCTGTTGTTCGCGAGTTAGTGCATTAAATCGAACAGCGTAGCCAGAGACACGGATGGTCAACTGAGGATATTTTTCAGGATGTTTCTGCGCATCCAAAAGCTGATCACGGCTTAACACATTGACATTTAGGTGCTGACCACCTTCGATTTGAGGGGCGACTTCCACCTTAACTTCACGGAAGGATTCAGGATCGAATTGTGGTGTGATACCTTCTAGATCTTCAACTAGAACTTTTTGTTTAAGTTCACCGTTGTCAGAGTATAGCTGAATAATCTGATTTTCATACACAAGGTTAATTACGCCAGATTTAAGGTTTTGATATGCTTTCATTAGATCTCCCCGATGTTAGAATTTGGCTCAGCTCTTTATTCTTTATACTTTTCCATAGTATACGGAAACTGTCTTACCAGTTTGGTTCATGACATATGCGACTTCATCTTCTTTTAAAAAGATGGCTTGGTCTACTCCAACTATAGCCAATCTTTTATTTCTAGGATTAAAGCTTACACTTTTGCCTGTATGAATCTGCTCCCCATTCTTGGCTGACATTATTTTAATTGTTAACATAGCTGCTCCTAAATTTGGCTATCTCTAGCTCTTTTAATGGTAGTTAGTAGTGGATTTGAACCACTGTAGTCGCTCCGTATGAAGGAGGTGCATAACCACTCTGCCAACTAACTATTATGTTTTACTAGACTAAGTAAGTATTCTTTATACTCTTTAGACCAATTAGCTTTTTTAAATTTTCCTGGACGCATAGTCTTAGTTCCTAAATTTGGTACTCCGGGAGGGATTTAAACCCCCGATCTCTCGGTTATCAGCCGAGTGCTTTAGATCGCTAAGCTACCGAAGCATTAACATTTTACAGCAGAACGTTTGCCATTTCTAGGTGCACCTGGAAGTCGTGTACGTTCTGCCATTCTTCGCTTAATCTTTGAGATATTTTCTAGTGTTTGTTCTTCAGGCTTAATACCTGAAACACTACACCACTGATTACCATCCCATGCTGTAATGATCATTACGCCATTACACATAATCTTTTCTGTGAAAGTAATCCTCATTATAGCAACTCGTCTAAGCAAGAAGTATACTTAAGTTTACCATCTTTATCTACTCTAATTTCTACTTCCGCTCGTGGTACTTGACGAACCACACCATGAATCATCTTATAGCGAATGCCTTTAGCTGGTTCATGATCTTTTGGAAATACTTGTTTAACCGTTACTACTTTATACCCTTCACGCGGTGTTAACACTACTACTTGATCACCTTCTTTGATTTTCCAAGAGGATGGAAATTCATAGGTGTATCTTTGGCCACCAGTTTGGAATAATACAGAAAGATAACGTTTCATTTGGTTTCCCTCTCATTAATTTATATAAATATTATAACAATAAATAAGAGAGAAGGCAAATGAATTTTTAAATTTGGTGCTCCCACCAGGAATCGAACCCGGTTCAGATGCTTACAAGGCAACTGCATCGCCAGCAATGCTTTAGGAGCGATGATCCCGTCATTTCAACGGGATTTCTTTTTCAATAACAGGAGACTTATCAGTCATAACTGTCATTGCCATTTGCTGTAGAAATTCAAAGGTGAAGGCTACACGTTCTTCACCAATCTCTACTTCTACACGTTTCTTTTGTTTATCGATCTTTACTTTTAGGTTGTCAGCCATTAGGAGGTACAGTACTGGTAGTTGGCAATACTACAGATGAAGCAACAGTGTTTAAATGCTTTCTCCAGTCTAGGTTAAATTGTTTTCGAAACTCTTCATAAGGTTCTTCTGGATAAAAGCTAAAACCTCCTTTCTCATCATTCAAGATAACAGAGCCGTCAGTTTGTTCGTATGCTCGGTATGTTTCTCCAATAACAATAACTCGTTTATCGGTACTTTTATTACGAAACTCAAAAACGTGCATAACGTTTCCTTAAAGTTGGAGCGGCTAGAGGGAATCGAACCCTACTCAGCGAGGCTTGGAAGGCCTGCGACACAACCCGTGTGCTTAACCGCCTATTATTTGGCTGGAGAAGGAGGAATCGAACCTACCATTAACGGAGTCAAAGGCCGTTGTGCTAACCGTTACACTATTCTCCAATTGTTTGGCTGGAGTGCCTGGGATCGAACCAGGAACCTTCGGAGTCAGAGGCCGACGATCTGCCAATTGATCTACACTCCAAGAATGCTATTAACTAGATGCTGTTTCTACCGGCTGAGACACAGGAGGCTGTTCTAGCGTATCGGGTGCTGACACAGAGAAAAGGGCTTGTAATGCTGCAATATCGCGCTCGTAAGTTTCAATACGAGTAGTAAGAGTATCTACCATCTGTTTATGGTAGGCTAAGTTATTCTGAGATTCATCTCGAAGAGTTTGCAGTTCTGCAAGACGTGTTAACATAATTTCACTAATTAAAGCATTACTCATTTGTTTCTCCTAAGTTTTCCGGTTCTTCTAAACGTTTGCCTTCATGATCTACTCGAATAACTCCGCATCCTTCGCAAACCACAACTGCACCATAACCTTCTTTGACTTCGGCTTCTGTAATCAAACCAGAAAGATCACCAGTATCTTTACCCCACATATCAATGGAGCATTGTTTGCAGAAATCAGCCATATTTTATTTCCTATTTAAGTTAATTTGGGGTGGCTAGTGGAATTCGAATCCACATAGGCCTGATTCACAATCAGGATCATTAACCAATTATGATATAGCCACAATTGAAAATTCGCAGGGTTAGCGAAACCATCCTCAATTAGCATGTTCTAGAATACTAATCAAGTTATCTCCTATTGCACGCAGCTCAAGACGAGTACGAATTTTCAATTGTGGCGGCTCTCCGAAACTCTTCTACTCTAGCCTTAGCAGCTTACTCCCGAACGCATGTCGGGAAAGTCTTACTAAGAGCATCAAATAGCACCGTTACACTTTGAGCCATAGATATATCAAGAAGCAGAAGGACTTGAACCTTCACGAGATAGACCATTTATCTCAGCCGCTTTATGAGGTATATTGCAGGGAGTGGATGTTCCCTATAAACCTTTTAGGCAGCCCCGTCTACCGATTCCGGCATACTTCAAGATTTGGAGGTAGGTAAGGGGATCGAACCCTTACACCGTATCACTACGATCAACCGATTTCAAGTCGGAGTCCAGCGCCAGCCATTGGATTGACCTACCATATAAATTGTTTGGCGGAAGAGGAGAGATTTGAACTCTCAAGCCGTTTTACCAGTCAGCCACTTTCCAAGCGGTTTTCGTCGCCAATTCGATTTGCTCTTCCAATAATAAGATGATGCCTCTATCACACCAGGCAGTTACGCCTCGCTGGGATTCGAACCCATTAAAACAGCTCAACCGAGATAGTAGGTTTAATTTACTCTGACCATCAAATTTGGTGCTTGCGGAGGGACTCGAACCCACACGAATTAACACGAACTCCTAAGGATCGCGCGTCTACCAATTACGCCACGCAAGCAATTATTTCTTCAAGCGGAGCATGAACCCACTCATTGTTTCTACATGAAAAAGAACTTAGGATTTCTTTTTCTTTGAGTTCATAGTTATCTACTAGCTTATAATACTCTAGTACATAGTCTCGAAAAGGAGAATATGTTTGATAGGTATTTAATCTAGTTTCAGCATCTTTGGCTGCTCCTACTTTAAACCAGCCTGGAAAAGCTGGATTAGATATTATATAAATATATCCTAACTTGTTATTTATACTATTGATATAACAATAAAGCTGTACTACCCTTAGGGATCTTTGATAGCTATGCTCTAGTCTCTTTTGGTATGTATTTGACTTCTTATCCTTATTAGGATTGGCCTTTCTAACTGTATACCCATTATACCATAGAGCTATTTGCATGTAATTACTAGAGGTTACTTCTAGTTTGTTATTGTGGAGGAATATTACTAACTCATTTAGGTTATCTTTTCTCCCATTTTTAGCTACCTTCATACTACATACCCTTAATTTGGTGGACAGTAGGAGAGTCGAACTCCTTACTCCTGAGTGCAAATCAGGTATTTTCCCAAATAAACTAACCGCCCAAAAAATCTTTAGTTTACTAAGGCTATTAGCTCGGCGTAACTACAGCACCTTCGCTTCGAGCGGAAGGAACTACGTCATCTCGCAAACCCGATACACTATTCAGTTGCCACTGAATCTAGTGGACTAATCTAGAACTTCTCCCGAATCGTAGGGATCGTGCTTTTTGGCAGCCAGTCCTAGGTCGAGCTAATACCTTAGTGAACTATGATGAGGATTTCTCCTCATCAATTTATACAAATATTATAACAAGAAATTAAGCATTAAGCAACTACGTTTTTCTTGAAATTGGTACTCGGTGATAGAATCGAACTATCGCAATCTCCGTGTAAAGACGGGGTTCTCCCATTAAACTAACCGAGTAAAGTAAATTGGTGGATCGCCTGGGATTCGAACCCAGAACTGACGGATTAAAGGTCCGCTACTCTTATCCAGTTGAGCTAGCAATCCAAATTCTCTACTAATAGTTTGAAAGCCTCTAGTAAAGGTACTTCAAACCATTCTCCTGATACTTTATAATCTTTCAGGATAGTATGTAATGCTTTTTCAGTTCTTCTCTTATCTGAGGAGAACCTAAAATGGTATAACTTATAATCACGGTATGGAGAATATGTTTGATAGCTGGATAGTCTTTCATTCACATCTACTGTCATACCTATCTTATAGAGTCCAGGCCATGCTGGGTTGCCTATTACATAAACAAATCCTTCTGTTATAGGAATTTTATGTTCCCTTTTATACTTTAGCAGATTTAATGCTGCCATTCTGTAACAGAACTTAAACTCTGAAGATTTTAGATTTCCCTCCTTACCTGAGATTTCATTATACTTTCCCATATACTTGCGTATTAAGGAATCAGTAATAGTAAAATGCTCTGGTAGATTTAGGGATTGAAGTACTCTATTAATAACCATTATATACCTCTTTAATAGAGTAAACTTTCAAATAAGAATGATTAATCCCGAACTCTGCCATTACTTCATTTTCACTTTTACCATAATGAGCAATTGAGGATTTTGATGTATTCTTACCTAAACGTTTGTCACTTACTACTAATCGAAATACTTTCATCTCGAAATCCCCTATTAAAGTGGAAGCGGGTGCAGGAATCGAACCTACCTCTTTCTAGCTTATGAGACTAGCGATCTCTACCAGAGATCTAACCCGCAATTGTTTGGTCAGTGCGGCAGGACTCGAACCTGCGACCCGAAGCATCCAAGGCTCCCACGCTACCAACTGCGCTACGCACTGTTAATTTTTGTTAACTCACTTTATAAAATATATTATACAGATAATAAAGCAGAATAGCAAATGAATTTTTCATAAATTTACTTATTGTGTAGGCCACCTGGGGCTACCAACCCCATGGCTGACAAAGAAGTTTGCGAGGCTTCTCTTAAATGCCAGAATAGGCCCGCCGATCTATCGGAACCTACATAATAAGTAAACTTTATAGTGTCATTCTAGACAGGACTCGAACCTGTTATCACTTGTGCGGACTTACGAGAACCATTCTTTCACTCGAATCGAACGAGCTTCTGCCCTAGCCAAGCTGGTTTCCCCATCAACCACGCTAGAATGTTTAATTGTTTTCAGTGCAAGAGTCCGAGTCTTGGACACGACCGCTTCGCAAGTACATAGGCAGCTTATCATGAGTCAGCACTTCCGAATTGCTAGCTCCGTGTTCTGCACTGAAATTTTGTTAATTTAATAGTAAAGTACGATCTACTTCACCATTAATTGTTCGGCATTCTTCTGGGATTGCTGGTGTAGTCTTATATTCCCACCATTCAGAACCATCATATTCACCACGTTCTAACCAAGTTCCATCAGTAAACCATACATTACCATAAAGTAATTGCCCACCATACCCCGAATCGTACTTAAAGTCTAGATTATTAAGAAAATCCTCAATATCTTTTTCTGTATAACCTAAAGGTAATACCCAAACTTTTTTATCCCCATAATACCCGAATTCTATTTTAATACATTTAACTTCAGAATTAGTATTTTTTAAGGCAAGTAACAACTCTTCTTTAGCATTACGCATAGTATATTTCTCGTGCTAGTTTAATTTGGTACACCCACTAGGACTTGAACCTATAACCCTCCGCTTAAGAGGCGGTAGCTCTAACCATTGAGCTATGGATGTATTAAATTACTTTTTCCAGTTCATCAGCTATGGCTTTGATTTTTTCAAAGTTTACATCACTAATAATGATACCTTCCAGTGACAGAGATATTCTAGCATTTTTCATAGCAGATTCTTTTATCTGCTCTATCTCTTCTGGAGTAAACTCCCTACATTCCATAGCTAACCTACCTTATTTGGCGCGACCGATGGGATTTGAACCCACATTCTCTCCCGTGACAGGGGAGTACCATTACCAAGCCAGCCCCGGTCGCATAATTCATTTACTCAGCTTTGAGTTTTTCAATAGCTGCATTAAGTTCTTTAAGAAACTCTTTTCGTACATTAAGACGGTTGAGACTTACTAGTATATCATGTTTAAGTTCTTCGATGTATTTCTTCTCAACTTCAATATTGTTGATAGTGCTATCACGATGAACTTCTAACTGTGCAATTACATTCTTAGACATACTTATTTCCTCAGTTATTAATGAAAATGGTATCTGTGGCTGAATTCGATGTCAGCAATGATAGCTGGTTGGCTACCGGTTTACTTAACTCTACACAGAATTTGGCGGTTCCTGCTGGATTCGAACCAGCAACCCTCAACTTAACAAGATGCCGCTCTAACCAATTAGAGCTAAGGAACCATATAAGTCAGAACTAGAGTTAATACGTTCTAGGTATTTACTAAGATCCCTAGAATTTATACTAAACCACTCATGTTCTTTTAAATCTTTGAAATACTGGTGAATTAGTTTTTCACCTTTTCGTTTATCAAACCAAAAAGACCAATGCTCTAACTTATAATCCCTATAAGGGGAATAAGTCTGATATTGAGCTAATCTCTCTTTTGGATTTTGACTCATACCTATTTTATACTGATTTTTCCATGCAGGATTACTAATACAGTATACAAAACCTTCAGAAATAGGAAGTTTATTTTCCTGCTTAAACTTTATAAAGGAAAGTGCAGCAAGTTTTCTTGAGTACATAGTATTTGTATTCTTTTTGGTATTACCATTGGTTCCTGAAAGATTTATATATTCTTCCATAAATCTCTGGATTAGTTCTGCGGTTATATAGAAGGGCTCATTAGTAACAACGCCTTTCTTTACCAAACTATCAAAAACTTTTGTATGCACTACTTCTTTCCTTTAGTAATTTGGACGACCGCATGAGATTTGAACTCACATAAAAAGGATTTGCAATCCTTCGCCTAAGCCATTCAGCCAACGGTCGGTTTATCTTGCTCTGTCATGTTGCTTCTCCAGTTCAATTTATGTAATAATTATACAGAACTTTTGGAAACTAAGCAACTACATTTTTTAAGAATTTGATGCCTTTCTTTTTCTTCTTATATTTCCACGTTAATGTATTCTGTCGATTGTGAACGCTTGAAATCTTCGTCTCGTCAAAGTTCTTCAATATCATGTAATCACAAGATAATTGTTCTAATGGAATGTGATCACCGTCAAAAGCATATACATAAGGCTGTTGACTAGCATGATAATGATAGACTTTGTTAATTCTACGTTTCAGCAACTTATCAGCGCAGTAAATAAAGAAGTTTTCAGGATGCATCAGCAGCTCCTTCAATTTGGTGCACCCCGTTCGTATCGAACGAACCTCTCAAGCTCTTCAGGCAAGCGCTAATCCATCTCAGCTAAAGGTGCAAATTTTGGCAGGGGTAAAGGTATTCGAAACCTTTTCATGGGTTTTGGAGGCCCATTTGCAACCTATGCGTACCCCAATTATTAATTGGCACACCCAACGAGGATCGAACTCGTGTTCCCACTGTGAAAGAGTGGTGTCCTAACCGCTAGACGATAGGTGCATTAATTTGGTGGGCGTTAATGGAGTCGAACCACTCGAGTCGCAATGACCAGGGATTTACAATCCCCTCCGCTACCACTTACGGAATAAACGCCCATATTTAGAAGTATTCAAAAAATTCTCATTTAAACACTTTTAAATATGTTTCCAAATTAGATAAATATTATATCAAGTTTTATAGCATTGGGCAAGTCAAATTTTAAAGAACTTACCCAATGCTGTATTAGTTAGTCGAACTTAGGAGTGACAGTTAAGGAGAATGGAAGTTCGAAAACTTCTTCGCCCTCATCACTAACAGTAATTACACGACCTTTAAGTTCAGACATTGAAATATCAATATCAGCTTTTGCATCTGGAGCCATGCCAGCTTCAACACATTTAGCTTTAACTTCCGGCAGAAGTTCTACATCGTAGAAATAAAGCCATTCAATCTCACCTTCCCAGCCTTCCCAGGATTTACAGATTGCACTTTCAATACCAGCTGCTATAACACGATTTTGCATTCGTTAACTCCTTCATCAATTTATATAACTATTATATCAGAAATTTAAAGCAAAAGGCAAGTACATTTTTAAAAATTCTGTTTGGAGGAGCTAAACTCCAGATTCTTCGGCTAAGTCTAGACTAATAAGAGTTATAGCCATAATTGCCGCACCATGTTCTTTTTCTCCGGTGTTTTTAGCCGAGTCTATAATAGCCTTAATCTGTTCGTAATAACTTTTTACTTCTTGTTCAATGCCTGCCTCAGCTATCATGCCTTTAGTCATGAATCGTTGCATGGTAATTTCAGGATTAGCCATGTTGTTTCTCCAGTTTCATTTTTAATAGTTTACAGATGAAATCAACGTCTTCATCTGTGCCTAAGTCTCTATCCTCAAGAGTCGCCTTGAAGTTTTTCGTCAATTCCATGAGGATGACTTCCCTAGAACGACGTGTTGGGGGCGGAGGAGGTCTATACATCTTAATTCCTTAATTTGGTAGGGGTGGTGGGATTCGAACCCACAAAACCTGAATTTTAAGTCCAGTACCTATGCCAATTCGATTACACCCCCATGTAATCAGTTTATTAGTTGATACATATTATAGCCTAGTGAAAATCCTACTACTAGTCCTACAAACCAACCAATATAATAATCTTTTAGTTTCACAGGTATTATCCTCGTTCAATATCTAGAGAAATACCGCAGTTAGGATTAATACCTGTACCATTGCAATTTGGACAAACCCAGATATTGCAAAAAGTATCTCCTGCTTCTGCATCAGAACTTTCACCAATTCCCTCACACTCAGGGCAGGCACACTCTTCTAGCTCTTGCTTGAGTTCTTGAAACTTAGACATATAGTCTCCTTAGTCAATTACTTTTGAGGCTTCTAAAGCATTGACGTAGTAAACATCTTCTACATTATACATATAGTCTACTACTTTGTCCATAGCATGGAGTTCAGATGTAGCCTTTACTAGTCTGTACCCTTGTTTAAACTCATCCGAACGTTCTCTATCTTGTGCAAATTTAACAGAAACTATATATAGATCCATTTGTGACCTCTATTTAATTGGTGGCTCCCCGAGGATTCGAACCTACGTACCTTCCGGTTATGAGCCGGGTGCTCATACCATATGAGCTTGAGAACCAAAATCTGGCGGAAGAAGTGGGAATCGAACCCACAAGGCTGTATTTCAAACCGACAGATTAGCAATCTGCTGCAATACCGTTATGCTATTCTTCCGAATTTATAAGATATATTATATTAGAAATTTAGCTTCATAGCAAGAAAATTTTTCAAGTTTTCGGTAGACATCTCATCCACATCTACAGGAGAAACAAATCCATTTAATTGTCTAGCAAACTTTTCACCAGCAGGATCATTGTCACCAATAGCTATCAATTTAAAAGGTAATAATTTCAGTTGCTTTAATAACGCTTTTCCTGGGGTAGAACCCAGCATTGCCAGGGCTGGGTAACCAGCGTTATGTAACGCAACTGCCTTAAATACAGACTCAGCGATCAATACTACTTTTTCATCCCCCTTGAGAGTTTCTAGTCCCCATACACACTGGGTAGTAGAATAAGTAAAGTATTTAGCTTCAAATGGACACTTACCATGGCCTTTTGGAGCAGAAGGATTATAAGTTTGATAGCCCCTCAACATCCCAGAGAAATCATATAACGGGACTGTTAGCCATCCTTCCGGACTTAACCAGCAATGATATTTATCTGTATCAAATCCTCTAGATAAGAGGTGCTGTGTTAGCTCATCAACATTCATATCTGGCTCCTCTCTCAAATTTATAGATATATTATACAGAGAATTTAGCATTCAAGCAATCAAATTTTTTAACTTTTTAGAGGAAAATCATAGGGCATTTAAGAGTAGCAGATAAGTGGTGAGGACCAAAATTTGTGACCCCACTAAAAATCCAGGGGCAATTTTTAAAGACCCCTTGACATTTTCGCTGGGGTAGTGTAAAGTATATGTTATGGATGAGTGATCAAAGAGACACACATTTTCTATATACTAGGAGGTGTCAAAAATGACAGAAGAAGTAGCTAAGAGTCCTGAGACCGTCGCTAGCGTTGCAGCAGAACTGCATCGTCACGAGGAATCAGATAAGAAAAAGTGGGAGAAGGTCAGAGCCTACGAAGAAAAACATCGCGAACACGATGATGATGAAGAAGATGACGATGATGAACATTGTCATAAATATGGAAAACATAAAATGCAAGAACCAGTAAACGTATTTACTAGTGGCTTCCCTGGCCTACTGGGTGGTTACCCAGCAAACGCAGGTGCTTTCGGTGGTGAAGGTATGGGACTATTCGGTGCTATCCTAATCGGTGCTCTATTAACGGGCGGATTCGGTGGTTTCGGTGGATTCGGTGGACGTGGTGTAGTTGGTGAGGGTACCGCAGTTGATGCAGTACTTCAGAACCAAGATACCGCTAGTATTCTAGCAGCTATTAACACTACTCGTACAGAAGCTAACCAGGGTACTGGAGCTGTTTTAAGCGCAGTTAACAATGGTTTTAGCCAGACATCCCAAAACCAGAGCCGTGATACTCAGTCTGTATTAACTACGATCTACGGTACAGGTGCTAATCTGTCTAATCAGATCTGCCAGGAAACTCGTAATGTTATTCAGGGTCAGTTCGATCTTTCTCGCCAGATTGATCAATCTTTCGCAGCTAACCAGATAGCTCGTGCACAAGATAAGTTTGATTCTGCACAGATCGCTTTCCAGCAGACTTTACAAACTAATAACCAGTTTGCCGCTGTTCAGGCTCAGATGTGTGCTAACCAGAACTCTCTGGAACGTCAGATCGCTGAATGTTGCTGTGAACTTCAGACTGCGATCGCTGGTGTAACTACTGCTCGTATTCAGGATGAATTAGATGCATGTCGTCTACGTGAAGCAATTGCTGCGGGTAACGGTGCTAACGGTCAGGTAATTAATCAAATCGCTGTAAGTCTTGGTGCTATCACTCAGACTCTGGCTGGTCTGCAGGCTAAACTGCCGGCTTAATATTAAGGGGAGGAGCCCATTATGAGTAAATATGGTTTTGTAAATAACGGACTTAATCAAAGTATGGGCTCCCAGCAGCCCATTCCGGGTCTGGATAACCCCTACTTACAACAATTGCAACAGCGTTTAGCAGAAGCGCAACAGATGCAGCAACAACTCCAGCAAAACCCTGGAAGTGTGAGTCCTATGCAAATGATGCAGCAAATGAGCGGGCAGTCGCAAATGCCTCAACAAATGCAGCAACAGGTGCCTCAGCAGCAAGTTCAGCAACAAACCCAACAACCGCAGGTTTCTGCGGAAGGACAGGCAGTACTAGCCCTTTTCGAAGACTTCGCAAAGACAGAGGATGGGAAACAGCTTGTATCACTTATGGGTAAGTTTAATAGCTTCTGCCAAAGCCAAGTTGCAAAAGCTCAAAATGGTGGTAATAACTCCTAAGGAGGAATTATGTGTTGCAGAAAATCTGTTTCGTGCTGCCCAATGCCTGTAGCACGTTGTTGCTCTCCAGCAATGTTTACGCAAATACGGCGTTCAATCCGTTTGCCTTTAAGCCTACTCTTATCCTGCCCCCTAGAGTAGATTTTCAGTCAAGATTGGCCTCCCGTATGGGTGGTTGCTGTAACAAGAGTATATGGTTCTAAAGAACCAAACAATAAAGCCCCTAGTCTTTCGACTAGGGGCTTTTTCTTTTGCCTTAAATACAGAAAAGCCCGCGCTCTCGGGGAAACGCGGGCTTGGTTAGAAGATTACGTGTAACTATTACTTGTTACGCATATCCATAATCATCTGGCCATCATAACCAGTACCAACTACCGTCTGTGGTACACCACCTTGGTATTTCTGAGCACGAATCATTTCAACTTCCAGTTGCTTCCAGCGAATCATCTCAGGAGTAATGGTACGTTGCAATGCGGCGTTAGCTTCAGCTTCTTTCTTAGCTGCGTACAGTTTGGCATCTGCGTCACGTTCATTGGCAATAGCTTGGTTGTTGCGAGCTTCACGATCTGCTTCTGCTTGTTTAACTTTTTGCTGTGCTTCCTGTTCAACGCGAGCAAGTTCAGCTTTCGCAGCATTAACTTGTTCTTCACGAACTTTGGTATTCTGTACCTGTTCCATGATTACCGGTGGCAAAGTAATATCCTGAAGAAACACCTGCTTAACTGTGTAACCATATGGGCGTGCATACTCTTCAACTTCCTGTTGAATTGCAGTTTGCAATTGAGCCTGAATTTTAGCATCAAATAAATCTTGTGCTTTAGGTACAGACTTACCAAACTCACGAATAGTAGACAGTAATTTTTCAGTTACATATTTGTCTAGTGCCTGATCCTGAGTACCTGCGTTAATACGGTTAATCGGTGCCTTAGAACCATCAAACTGCAACATAACAGTCAGGTCAACAGTGGATTTAAACTTGTCCTGGCTAGGAACCTGAAGTTTATCTAATTTTACAGCAATATCTTTTGTACTAAAAGTATCGAAAGATGCAAACGGGTTTACAAGATGGAAACCTGGCAATACTGGATTAGGGTCTACTTTACCCAGGAATGTTTGGGTTTTAACCGTACCATCAGAAACAATAGTATATGAATTAAAAGCTAGGATTAAACCTGCTAAACCAACTACAGCACCAATACCCCAACGTTTAATAGTACGAATTACTTTCTGCTCAGAAGTCAGTTCTTTCATATTTTTAGTAGCAAACATATATTTCCTTTGTTTTAGTTACAGTTAATAAAATTGGCTGAGGTGACAGGATTCGAACCTGCATAAAGGAATTTAGAAGACTCCTGCCTCTCCCTTAGACTACACCCCGTTTAAGTATTTTTAAGAACTCTCGTAAAAATTCTTAAAAATACAGACGATACCGGGAGAGTCATAAGTCTCACTCATTAAGTATTTCAAGACAAAATACAGTAACGTCTATTATTTTCCAGTTTAAGTCAGGGTGACTTAGTGGTTATGTCCTGCGGTATATTGAGGACTCGGTTAGGCTTGGGGTCATGACTTCCCGCCTTTTGCTGCTACTCAACAGGAGTTATCGCGAATTACCTGTGCTATTGTGCACCATTAGTGACATCTCTCATGTCAGCATTTCCCACTTTGTGGATAGCCTGAAAAACTACTCCGATATGGAGAAAGAACTTCACTATCCTAGAATACCTTCTAAAGTTCTTCTTTAGCCTGGACATAGTTAAATCGTAATAAAACTATTCAGCAGACGGGTTGGTTAGCCTGGAACCAACTACCGCGTGGTTTAGGCAGTGCGCAACTAACCTCGGAAGCTTTTACGTTAAAAGCACCAGTTATCCAGTTCTTACCGACCGCAGGATTCGAACCTGCACTTTCCGCATCTGGAGATATAATCTCCGCGTGCAGAAGTCTACCAATTAACTTAGGACGGCAGTGTTACTACATAAGTGATTTCCACACCCCACTATTTATAAATTAGAGAAGAGTTTAGGGGAGAGGTTTCAGACGCCTCATTTTACACGTTCTAGCCACTAACCGGGATTGCCTCCCCCTGTGTACTAGTTTTACAACTAACCCACCGACTCTATTCAATGCGCTACAGTTGGGATTCTGCACTCAGCGTAATCGGCTCGCTGTTCTCTAATTTATGAATATATTATACAGAATTTATAAGCATTTAGCAAATGAATTTTTAGAAAAATTCACTAGCAATCAAAGCAGTTGTTTTACCATCATAACGCCCTGGGAACTCTGCCTTAATAGTTTTCATTAGTAGGGCTTTGGTAATACCTGGGTTTAATTTAACTAGTTCTGCGAAGTATTTACGAATTTCGGTTTCAGTCAGCTGTTGCAAAGCGTATTCATACTCTAAACCTGCTAAAAGATCTAGATACTCATCATCAGGAATATATTCGACATTTGCTTTTTCAGCAGCAGTCTGTGTATTCTCAATTGCCTTGAACTGGGATTTCAGCCAGTTAGTAAATTCCAGCTTAGTTACGCAATCCTTGTTAATACGTTGCAAGTCACCTAGAATCGTACTTAGGTGCTTAACCGATACAGTATCCCCACGTTTACGAGCATCTTCAATCAACTCTCGTAGTACACGAATCATGTTCGTACCCATTATTTCATCCCCAATGCTTGGTTAAAAGATTGTTCTGTCATAACTGCTGAGACTTTGGAGAAATCAAACTTTTTAGGGTTCGTAGTGATTTCAGCAACGTTAGAAGTTTTAACAGTTTTCGTAGTACGAAAACCGCGAGTGTTAACACCAATAATTACAACTGATTTCATATTTCGCTTCCTCTCATTAATTTATGAAAGTATTATACAGAAATTTAAGTAGCTAAGCAAGTAAATTTTTAAGTTTTAGTGGCAACAGGTTTATAGAATGTATGTCCCTTAATCTTAGTTGTTTTCTTAAATTTCTTTGTCCAGTAAGGTTTATCTTTACCACTATGGAAGTATAGTGCTCCATGTGTAGGATCTTGTGGTAAATCAACGTAGTATATCACTCTAGCTAAATTCTTGGCGGTTTGCCAAGCCTCATCAGTTTTATCAACTTTTGGTCTCTTAGATACCCAAGAGAACTGGTTAGACTGATATACTACTTTACAGTAGGAATCTGGGAATTTACCGGAGTTTACACGGTTTTTAGTAACATGTGCAATCGCCGTCATTCCCTTTATGCCCTCACCACGACTTTCGAAATAGATATTTTTAGCAATACAATCTATTTCTTTTGCATCGTGCGATGCCTGACTACTAAAGCTGAAGGTAAGGGCAGCTACTAAAAGCAAAGCTGCCTTCATTCTTTTTACTCCTGCCAATCGTATTCAATACGATTGGGGTTTTCTTTGTATCCCAAGTCAAGCAAGTCATTACGCATAGTTTGCTTAGCTACGGGATTCGAGGTTACTAATACCACTTTCTTTGGTCTCTGCCCAAATTCTAAGAGTAAACGAAGAATTTGATAACCTTCCATACCATCTACAGCCAAGTCATTATCCATATAAACGAAATGGCCAGTGGTATCAGTATTATTCAGAAACTCAACAGCGGCTTCGGGGGTTCGAATGATAATATCCATCCCATTTAAGTTACGAACATCATCAATCAGAATATGGAAAGTCATAATAGCCTCGTCTCATCAATTTAAAAATATATTATACAGAGAATTTAATAAATTAGCAAATACATTTTTAAATTGTGAAACTAGTAAACCGATAAACAGCCTAGAGGCGCCACAGGCCATATCTTATGAGCCATGTACCTTTGATCTAGGGTTTGAATCATCAACGAATACTTTGCATCTTTTAGCTTTAGAAGTTTAGAAGTTTGAGTTCTTTAAACTTTTCAGCTTTCATACTTAAATGTTGATCTTTGAAGTTGTGTCGGTAATATCAACGACGCTTTGTTTTTACGTGTCAGATTAAATGTCTGATGTAATAAACATAATCTCCAATAGATTATACTTTATAGTATGGTCAGCGGTCTTATTTAACCTCGTATTTCAACCGCTGCTGCGAGGTAAGATGCTTGGGCTTTCGTCTACCGATTTACTAGCTTTTAAATTATTACTCTACTTCAATGAAGGTAGAGGCGTTAGACTCGGACAGAACAAAGTCAACATTTGTTGCAAAGTCCTGATATTCCTCGTCATGCTGCTTAATCAGCTTCTCCAGTTCCAGCGGATCAATCAAGAATGGAGTATTCTTGAGTTCCAGCAGGTTGAGCTGCATTTTAACTTCATCTTCGGAAGTTTTCTTATCGCGGGTAGCCATGCTATCCTGCAAACGCTCATATTTAGCATCAAACTGTGCTTTCTGCGTATTAAACTTAACCGTAGCGGCATGGAACTGCTTACGCATGTTAGCCAGCAGCTGAGCTTTAAGCTCCATAGAACGCTTAGCTTCAATTGCTTCCGCAACAGTCATCTTACGAGAACCAATCTCAACTACTGTTTCCGCATTGCTCTTAATCAGAGCAGCTTTGATACGATCACGCTGAGACATCATATCTAGGAGAGATTGGAAATCTGCCTTAATACGAGCAGATAGATCGTCTACTTCGATTGCAGCGCCAACTACAACCTTATTTTTATCCTTACCTTCACCAACAGCGATCAGAAGCTGTTGTTCAGTAGCTTTACGGATTTTAGCTTCCAGAGATTTGATAGTTGCCAGAGCGCGAGTTTTAGAAATACGAGTAATCATTATTTGCTTCCTTATATGAAGTTTGAGATTTGAATTTGTTTAAACTTGGTCTATTACAGACCAATTGCCAGCAGAGTGCGTAGAACAGTATCATTACTGTTATCAATTTTAGGGTTAGCACGATTTAGCAGATCAAAGATTTTCTGGACACCTGATTGACGTTCAGCCATATGACGGATACCCAGATTACGAGTAGCTTTCTTACCATTTTTACGAACATTTTTAGATACTGGCATATTTGTTTTCCTTTTATTGTTTTCTCAAATTTATGAATATATTATACAGAATTTTGGAGCCGGAAGCAAATCAAATTTTCATTTTTTCGATCATAGCTGCAACACAATAGCTTTCAACTAAGGCATCAAATGCAGGATCATGCTTAACCGGATAGATCCCATAACGAATAGTGTCCATCTTCTCCATTTTAGCTTTTGCCCAGCTAATACCTTCAGCCTCTAGATCTTTGTAACTATAACCAGCTTGCATCCAGAGATTACGAAGAGATCGAACATTGCCCAAATTCCAGAATTTCCACGGAACTACCTCTTCATTGGTTCCAGCATGAAACGTGTTTGCAGAATAGATAGTCATATCAAACTCTGGGCCATTGCCATAATACAAAGCATTTTCGCCTAAAGCCAACTCCATAATATTTTGAGCCATAGAGAAGGCAGCATAGTTTGAGCCTAATTTATTAGTGCAATGATGTTTACCATTTTGGAAGGCAATCAGTTTTGGATTACGTTCCTTCATAGCTTCCATAATGTGGATAGCAGACGGGCTATTTTTAGCTTGATCCATCCAGAATGCTAGAGTAGATGCTGTAACTTTGGCACCAGAATTAAGCTGATCCTGTACATCTAAAGTAACAAATACTAGATCAGGGTCTTTATCAATTCCATGCATAGCCACAAAAGCGAAAGAAGGCATTGCGATATGAGTAGTACCACAATCTCCTGGAGTTCCTAGAGATTCAATATCTAGCATACCAAATGGTTTTACTTTCATAACTTATCCTTTATTGTGTAGAAAACTATTAAAGAGCTGTCTCTTTAATAGACTCCCACTTCTTGGGGTCTTTAAAACCAGGAAGCATATCCTCACTGACATCCCAGTTCTCTTCCATATAGAGGTCATCTAAGTCTAACTCATCCACTGCTAGATCCATTACCTCATGACTAGAAAGTCTTGTATAATCCCTAGCTGACTTATGAGTGCTAGCACGGTTAAAATCATTTTTTGCAACAAAATTACGCATAGTTTCTCCAAATAAGAGGGGCTTTCGCCCCCTGATTTAAATCACTTGCCAAGCAGTTTAAGGATATTTTCCATAATAGTTTGGGCAGACTTTTCACTCTTGTTGGTTTCAGCCAACTTTAAAGCGAGTTCTTCCTGCTGTTTCTGAATATCCGCAGCAATTTTTTGATCAGCCTCAATACGAGCTTGAAGCTCATCAGTGATAGTGGTAAAGGAAGCAACGATTTCAGTAACAGAACGTGGTTTCTTAGAGAACATAAAAATATCCTTGATTAGTTAGAGAATTAGTAGATTGTAGGGGCTTCTGCCCCTATTTATCTATTACTTCGCTTTACGCTTGCGAGCTGGTTTAGCAGATTTACGAGCAGAATCACCCGTGAACTTAATGCCTACACCGTAACACAGAGCACGAACATTATCTTTACTATACTCTACGCCAAAGATATTTGGCTTAACAGAACCAAACTGTCCACGAGTATCACGCAATACATCTGCTGTTGGTTTACGCTTCTGGTTAACTGCCTTCTCATAGTCTTTCATAGCCATGCCATTACGAGGGTACAATTCAGCCCCAGCATTGAAACTCAGTGCTACTGGAACAGATTTGTGACCATAACCCTGCACATAGGTTACAAGGCGGGCTACAGAACGAGTAGTATTCTTAGCCTTAGGCTTCTGACGAATCGGAGCCGGATTATTCAGTGCTTGCGCAGCCTGAGCATCGGTAGGATGCTTACGCAGGTGACGTTCCAGACGAGCTTTGCGATTAGCCTCAGTCTGAGGGAAAGTTTTAACTGCCGGAGCTGCTTGAGTTTTTGCGTTTTTCTGCTTAGCCATTATTTATTTTCCTTTTTGTTTATCAATTTATGAAGTATATTATACGAGAATTTGAAGCGTTTAGCAAATGAATTTTTAATTTATTAACTGTAAGCTTCTTTTAATTTCAGACCTTACCTGCATCAAAAGAACTCCTAAAGTATTATCCCCGATGCCTCGGCAAACACCCCAATATGTGTCTCCCCAGGTATTTCCTTCGATCAAAGTTGCATTTTTGGTTGCTAACAGTTTGTCTCTCAAATCAGGGATTGCAAACTTTAACCGTAAAAGCTCTAGCATTACATCATCTTTTACCTTATCCCAGTCAGAGCGCAGAGTTAATTTACGTCCCCTACGTTTGGCAACTCCTGCACTTAGGGAGCGCAGTACATGAGCTACATCATCTTTTTGGTCGGATTTCATAGCCTGAAAAGCATGTTCTACAGTATCAGCATGCCATATCTCATTTAGATATTCGAAAGTAATTGGTGATAAATAAAAGTTAGATAAGAAACTATAAGTACCTTTAAATTCAGTAATCTTCATTTTTTACGCCCCGCATCTTTAGCCTCCTCGGCTGTATAGATATACTGATAAGCCCCTTTGGAGTAGGCTGGAGCAGTACACATTTTCTTACGCTCAATCTCTTCTTGAGCTTTTCTTTCGCGTTCAGCTAATTCTTCGTCCAGATAAACTAAACGTTGTTCTGGAGGGGGTGGAAGACGTGTTTCTGGCTCACCAATATTAGCCTTTCTTATTTGACGAGGTGATTGTGCACGTTTTCTCAATGGTTTAAATCCTAATGAATTTGAGTTATAAATTCGCATAAAGCCCTCCTCACTTTCAATACGAATATTATACTAAATTAGAGGGCTTTAAGCAAGAAAATTTTTAATTTATTTATCACATCTCAGCCATTTCAGCTTCAGTAATAACTGTATTACATAAGGCATCTACAGCTTCATTACCACTAATACCAGAATGTCCTTTAACCTTAATAAAGGTAGGGTTAGTATTATGAAAGTTGATATACTGCTGTGTTAATTTAAATGCTTCCTGCCAAAGTTCTAGATTAAGAGGAACTTCACCATCTGCTTTCTTCCAGCCTTTCCTTTGCCAAGAAAACATCCAACTTTCCATGCCATTTTTGCAATAAGCAGAGTCAGTATAGATAGCAATTGGTCTATTATCTTTTTTAACAGACCAACGTAGAGCTTCTACAATAGCTGTGAGTTCCATCTCATTATTTGTAGTTTTAGGATTATAACCAGATTTAGAACCTAAACGATCGTCGTTATCATCATAGACAATAAAACCCCAAGCACCTGGACCTGGGTTAGACTTACAAGCACCATCTGTGTAAATGTGGAAAACCGACATTATTTGCTCCAGTCAATTTCAAGCCAAAAACCTTCACGCTGCTCATACTTAGCTTCTACGACATAGCCTAGTTTAGTGAGTCGTTGCATAACGCTGTTTCTGGCGTTTTCTGAATATTCAGTTAATCCCTGAATATGGCAGTTAAATTCTTTTTCTTTGATTGCTTTATCAATCTCTACGGCAATAAGTGACTCTAGATTAAGTACTTCCTGTTTAATAACAGCAATAGTATTTTGTTTTGCTTCTAAAGCAGATAAAAGAATAGACATTAGTTTTCGCCTTCTATAATTACCCTAGTCGCTGGAGGAATTGGCGGCATAGGAGGAATACATAGATGACCTCTCTGTGCATCATTTGGTACTCTTGGCGGTTCAGGTCTAATTGCCTTTAATTCCTTTTCTAGGAATTGTTCTAACGCCCGTTCTACAAAATGATCGAAAGGTAAGTGATAATACTGAGACAGAGCTAAGAACCTACGTTCTTGACTTTGTGTTAAATAAACTTTCTTTTTAAAGAGTCCCATAGTTGTCTCCGATTTATAAAATATATTATATCTAAATTTCACTCAGTAAGCAAATGAAATTTAAATATAATAGCCCCGAAGGGCTATTTAAATTAAGAAGACATTTTAGCTTTAAGAGCTGGATGTGGATCATATCCTTCAAGTTGGAAGGACCAAGCCGCAGTATTATTCTCTAATAAATCATAAAGATCTACAAATTCTGGCATTACTAGAGTTGGCAGAGGGCGTGGTTTACGTTTTACCTGTTCTTCTACCTGTTCCATATGATCATTATAGATATGGGTATCGCCGCCACTAAAGATAAGATAACGAGGTTTTAGTCCAGTCAGTTTTGCCAGGATATGTGTTAATAAAGCATAACTAGCAATATTAAAAGGTAGGCCTAGAAAACAATCTACAGAACGTTGTGTCCATTTAAGATCTAGGTATCCATCGTTACTTACATAGCATTGGAAGCCATAATGGCATGGTGGTAAAGCCATTTTATCAAGTTCAGCTACGTTCCACGCAGATACTAGGTGTCTACGACCATGTGGGTTATTCTTGAGTCCCTCAATGAGTTCTAGAATCTGATCTCGTCCACCAAAGTTACGCCATTGTTTACCATATACTGGCCCTAGATTACCATTATCATATCCCATACTTATGGCTTGGTCTTCATAATTTGGAGTCCAGATAGTCCACTGTCCTTCATCACGCCCGAATGTGAATACTCGCAGATCATGAAGATTTGTAGATCCAGATAAAAACCATAAGAGTTCCCCAACTACCGATTTCCAAGCTAGACGTTTAGTGGTTACGGCAGGGAATCCTTCACGTAGGTCGAACTTAGCATAGGAATCGAAAATTGAAACTGTGCCTGTTCCTGTACGATCGTTACGTGGTTCACCCAATAAAATTACATCTGTTAGAATTTTTAAGTATTGTTGCATTAATAAGTAACCAATTCCTGTACAAATCGCAGGCTGTTATCACTGTTAGCGCCAACTGCATAAACTAATCTAGTGGATTCATAATTATAATCCAGGATTGTGCTATCTAGGTGTATATCTGCCTCTAGCTTCTGTTCGCTAAAGATTGTAGATACAAAAGCACTTTCTATGTGCCCGTGCTGGTACATTTCCAAAAGAAGATTAGCTCCGCCTAGAACTACTGTTTGCTGGTCTTTTAAGAATGTAGGTAATGTGTCCCCAATCTTAGAAATTGGGGTGTAAATATCATGTGTAATATCATCTGGCAGAGGACGATCCGCACGAATAAATAGGTCAGAAGCTCCAATCATACGTTCCCTAACGGGTTTTGGAAGAGCTAAATAAGTACCCGCACCAATGATGATGTTATCTGGATTCAACACGTCCAGTTGAGAATAGAAAGCATCTAGTTCTTCTTTGAAAGAACCCCAAGGAAGTTTACCACGGAGGCCGAACTCCCCATTCGGCCCAACTGCATACATTGCTGTAATCATAAGAAATCTCCAAATTCATTACCCAGATCTTTCAGGGTATCAGTAGATGTTTCTGTGACTTGACCTACACGATATGCTGCACCAATCTGGATTTCTTGTGGAGCAGGCTGTAAAGAAGTAGTATCCAACCAGTTCATGATCCATGGAATAGGGTTTTTGGTGATTACCGGCAGATTACTTGGCCATTCTACACCGATGTGCATAAATGCATTGCGCCCCACAAAGTACAGATATTCTTCTAGAAGTTCTGCATTCAAGCCAATCAGACTACGACCTTTGAAAATGAAATGACCCCATTCAATTTCAGTTTTCAGAGTTTTCAGGAGCTGTGCTGGTGCTTTAGCCACTGCTTCATCTACCAGGTCTTTGTCAAACTGCTGGAACATAATCTGGATAATTGCTTTGGACATCTGAGTGTGCAGAGCTTCATCTTTAGCGATTAATTGCAGATTTTTAGCAATACCTTGCAGAATATCGTTCTCTGCTAATGCAAAGGTACATGCAAAGGATGCGTAAAACTGCATTGCTTCCAGACCATAGATAGCAAAGTAAGCGTCTAATAGTTTAGCCTGAGTTTCACGTTTAACTTCAGGGAACTCCGTTTCTGGGTATGTATTATCGCCACGATGATCGCGTACTGCGATGAAATACTGACCTAACTGGTACAGTTCATCGAATAATTCAACAGAATCAGCGATGCGCGCGAATGCTTCTTGGTTTTTGGTTACAGAATCAATAAATTCTGCTGGATCAGTCAGCACATTACGAATAATATTGCTATAAGCACGACTATGCAGGTCTTCAAAATAGCTCCACTGTTTGAGCATACCTTCCAATTCTGGACGACTTACAAGCGGCATAATAGCTGCTTCAGGGGCACGACTGATAAAGGAATCAGTTTGAGTCTGCCATGCTAAGTTCAGGAGTGTAATTTCCTGAATTTCACGCGGGAGATTAGGCCATTGTTTCTTATCTGCTTCCAGACTGATTTCAGTTTCAGTCCAAAATTGAGAGCGTTGCAGAAGTGCCAGACGTTCTAGTTCTGGATGTGCTACGCGTACATAATCTGCGATACCTAGGGAATCTCCCAGGAAAAGGTCAGCGTTGGTATGATCCCAATTCAGGTTTAGTAAAGTAGTCATTGATTTTCCTCTTTCTCACTATTTCAGGAATATTATAGCAAATCTGGTAGCGATTAGCAAGTAAAATTTCAAAGAAAAAGGAGACCCGAAGATCTCCTTGTTTTTATTATAACTGACAGCCTCCTGATGCACAACCTACTGCTTCTTCACCAGCTCCACCACCATTTTCAGTGTTAAAATTAGCATAATACCAAGTTTTTATACCATACTTAACAGCGATCATGAAGTCACGAACTACTACTGGGCCTGGAATGATTTCATTCTCGAATTTAGAGTAGTCATAATACGACTGGAAGCTTGAAGACTGATTCAGGAACTTCTGGTAAACAGCATTCCACTTAATATACTCTACCCTATCAATGTCATAAGCCAGTTTATAGCTCATTAACGTTTCCCAATCGGTTGCACCTGGAGCAATTGCAATTACTTTATTTACTGCACTACCCTTGATAGATACAATCTTACGAGGTGGTTCAATAGAGTTAGTAACACCTAACAGAACAGAAGAACTTTCTCCCGGCATCTGAGCAGTCAGAACAGAGTTACGCATACCATATTTCAGAATATCTGCACGCAGAGACTCCCAATCCATTTCTAGACCTACGGATACCAGTTCATCAACAGTTTTCTTGTACGTGTCGATTACCAGAATTCCTTTAGATGGTTTAGTACGATCAAACCACTCACATGCACCCTGTTCTTTAGCTAGGCGTACAGAGGCTTTATGCAGGAAGTAAGACAGTTTTTCAGCCTCACGGTGGATCCAGTTACGAGCTTCAATACCTTCGTAAGCCAGACCTTCTGCTGCCATTGCACCTGCTGCGTTCATCAGGCCAATACCAACATTACGACGTTTCTTAGCCGTATATTCCATAGTTGGGAACGGATAATCCTGAATTTCAATGATGGTATCAACGAATTTCAGAAGAATATAGCAAGTCTTTTCCCACTCAGCCAGAGATTCCATGCGTCCAAGTACAACACCGCCTAAGTTACACAGGGATACTTCCCCAATATCCTCAGGTTTCATTTGATCAAGCTGCTCTTTTGTCTTATACAGCTCGGTAATGTGGTGGAATGGGCGTGTAGGCTGAGTAATTTCAACACAAAGGTTTGTCATACGGATCGGATCAAGGAAGTTACCGTGACGATTAGATTCCCCAATGTGATGAGCATACATACGTCCTGTTTCCATTCGGATACGCAGCCAAGTATCTAGGATTTCTTTTGCAGAGACTTTAGGAGCTGCTGGAACTGTTTTTCCTTCGTGATCGATCTTTGTAAGAGATGCCACACGTTTCTCCGCTGCCACATAGATTTCTTCAAACTTAGCCTCGTCATCACTATAAAACGCTTCATGAACTTCTGGAGCATAGAAGTATGACATTAGCGTAATATCTTCGTTTTTAAGATAACGTTTTAACAAAAGATTGTTAAAGCTCAGAGAATAATCCATCTTATCGATTTTATTCTCATCTGTAGCACGTTGTTGCTTAACCTGCATCAATTGAATGATTTCAGGGTCGAAGTATGGATAAGACACTGTAGCAGAACCACCACGAGTTTGCTGAGTATTGGCCTTTACTGAGCGGTCAATGTGTCGATAATATGGCAGTTTTCCGGAATGCGGGAATGCCCCATTTCGCACCGGATCAGCAATTGATCGGCTTTCAAGATGATACCCGATTCCCGCTCTGGCTGCGACCATTTTGAAGACGATGTGCTCTGCTGTGTCGATTGAGTCCAGTGTGTCAGTGGAATCCACGAGGCAGCAACTAGCAAATCCACGGTCACTAGAGCGCAGACCAACCAGTGGTGGCGTAGGAACGTTGATTTTGTGGAGTGACATTGCATTGTAGAGGTCGATTGCATCTAGAATTGTCCAGTTAGGTTGAGAAAGCATCGCCATTGCCATACCCATGTAGGCAAACTGCGGGGTTTCGTAAATTTCACCAGTGGCTATGTTACGACGGGAATACTTATCAAAGAACTGCTTCAGCCCACCACTAGTAAAAAGACGGTCACGATCATGGTCGATAACCTGATTCAGAGCTTCAAATTGCTCATCGGTAATCCATGCACTCATGTCTTCCCATGCACCTACGCTAACCATGTGGTCATGGAAGAAGCGTAGAGAAGGTGGTTCGAAGGAATCATAGAGGCGTTTACGCATTTGCGCAAGACGTAATTCCTTTGCTGGCACATCATATGCTGGATTATCTTTGATAAGACTTTCAGCAGCTTTAATTAATGCGTCCATCAGGGTGTCGGAATCTACAACCCCTTTAGGTAGAGTTTTTTGAGCAGCCATAGTAATGGCTGACCAACTTACATCAACTGTTTTGCAACCATACTCTGCCCAACCATTGAGTTTTTCAGGAGCAAAGTCTTCTACAGTACCGTCACGTTTAATTACTTTTTCAATGCGATGGCTCATTTGGCTTTCCTTTTTATAGTTATCAGGATTTAAGGAATATTCTACTTTATTATAGGTCATTAGGCAAATAAAATTTTCTGATAGAAAAGGCCCGAGTATTTTCATACCCAGGCCCTGTATATTACCAGTCTAGCTTTTTAGCTTATTCAATTACTTTAGCTCTAGCTACTTCTTTTAATAGAATATCTATAGAGGTGCTCAGCTCGTTATAATTGAATGGTTTATTTGGATTTGAGGTTACAATTTTCCACGCTAGGGTTGTCTTAGGGCTTTCTTCCCCTTCCTTACGTGTAATTATATTAGCAGCACTCAGTGAGGTACGATGTATTTTGGTTTTACGGCTCAGATGAACGACGTTTCCCATATTACACCTTCCCCATGTCTTTAAAAATATCATAGAATGCTTTAGACTCAACAGAACGAACGTTATCAATCAATTCGATCATTGAGAATGGGGCATTTTCGTATTTTTCATAGACTTCCATAAGGAGTGCTAGACCTGAGTCACCTTTAATGTCTTTCTGAGCTATATCTCCGCAGATAATTAAACGGCAGTCTTGTCCTACACGAGTTAGGAGACAAATCATTGCCTCAACGGAAATATTCTGAGCTTCATCGACAATTACATAGGAGTTGTTGAAAGTTCTGCCACGAGCATGTTCGACAGCCAAAAATTTAATTTTCTGACGTTCGACATATCCTTTATAGGCATGATCACCAATGGCCCATTTCATACCATCAGCTATTGGTTCTAACCAAGGCTCTAGCTTTTCCGCTAGATCACCAGGAAGCATACCAAGAGACTTACCTAGAGGTTCATTAGGACGTACGAGGATCACTTGCTCAATATCTGAGTGAATGTCTACGAGTTCCTGAGCTGCAAGAACAGACGGAATAAAGGTTTTACCTGTACCTGGCTCACCAATACCCACAGTCACTGTGTTGTTCTTGATCATATTGATATATGATTTTTGCTCGCGGTTTTTACCTACTAGGGATTTAGCAACTGGGTTAGCGTAATCATTAGAAAAATCAGCCTGAATTACGTTATTCTCATACTTGTTGCCACGCTTTCTTGAACCATTGCGGTTCTCTCTTTTTTGACGTGCTTTTCCCATAAATAACACTCCTATAGTGTACTTCGCTAACAGAGGATCAACAAAAAGATCTTGTTTATCAACTTACAAATATATTATACCAATATATACAGTAAAAAGCAACTACAATTTTAAATAAGCCTATGATATTGCATTTAAATAAAAAATTTGCTTGCTTTTAACGTGAGATGTGTGATACTAGATAATCATTTTATATCGCGTGCACGAGTGCGTGATTATACAATTTTTAATAGAGATTGGCAAATAAAATTTTTTGACTCAGATCATGTTACAGAACTTTATAGTAAAATATTGTTGACATCCGCCCTCGAATGAGTTATAATAGTAGTCTTAGTTAGAGAAGGAGAGTATAATGAATCGCAATGAAGAACTAAAGTATAAAGAAATGCAGGCGTTAATTAGAAACTGCAAAGAGATTATCGAAGGATCAGCAGATGAAGAGCTGCTGTTTAATAATGCCAATAAACCCTCAGAACGTTTCCCTACACAAAGGGATATGCTTGCAGGTGAATTGAGTAAGTATCTGATTCTGGAAGAAATGCCAATTCAGATTCGAAATGCTCATATGATTGGGGATATTCATTTCCATGATGCTGATTATGCTGCATTAGGCATGACTAACTGTTGCCTGGTAGCTCTGGAAGATATGCTAAAAAATGGTATGAAAGTTGGTAATGCTGAAATTAGTACGCCAAATTCTATTACTACTGCAGCAGCTATTACCGCCCAAATTATTACTCAGGTTAGTTCCCATCAGTATGGTGGTACTTCTGTAGACCGATTAGATGAAGTATTGGCTCCTTATGTTCGTAAATCCTATGACAAAAATCATGCGTTTGCAAAACGTTGGACTAAGGATGAAGCTAAAGCATCAGTAATGGCTACGGAGATGACTGAAAAAGAAGTCTATGATGCTTGTCAGGGTCTAGAGTATGAAATCAATACGATGTTCAATTCTAATGGTCAGAGTCCATTTATTACCTTTGGTTTTGGTCTAGGAACTTCTTGGGAAGCACGTCTAGTACAGAAAGCAATACTGAAAGTACGTATGGATGGCTTAGGCATCAATAAACGTACGGCTATCTTTCCGAAACTGGTGTTTGTTCTGCGTGATGGCGTAAATATGAAGCCAGGAGATGTTAATTATGACGTCAAGAAGTTAGCTATGAAATGTACTGCTGAACGTATGTATCCAGACTATATCAGTTATGATAAGGTTGTGGAAGTTACTGGTGACTATAAAGTTTCTATGGGCTGCCGATCATTCCTAGCTGCTGCAGAAGATGGTGAAACTGCCGGTCGTAATAACTTAGGTGTTGTTTCTGTAAACTTGCCTAGAATTGCTATCGAAGCTGAAGGAAATATTGACCTATTCTTTGATTTGCTTGAGCTACGTGTAGATACAGCATTAAAAGCATTGGAGTGGAGAGTTGATCGCTTAAAATACATTCAAGCTAAAGCTGCACCCATCCTCTATATGTCAGGAGCCTTTGGGTTACGCTTGGAGCCTGATGAATATGTATTCGATCATTTCTATAACCGTGCTTCTGTATCTCTAGGGTATATTGGTTGCCATGAAATGCTACAGTTCATGTTTGGCAAAGATGTAGACACAATGTCCGAGACCTGCATCAAGTTTGTTCAGCGTGTATTGCAGTACATGCGGGATAGAGTCGATCAGAAGAAGGAAGAGACTAAGTTAGGTTATAGCCTGTATGCTACACCATCAGAGTCCCTATGTGATAGGTTTTGCCGTTTAGACCGTGAATATTTTCCGGAGCATGAAGATATTCTGTCTAAAGGATACTACACTAACTCGCACCACCTTGATGTAGAACGTAAAGTTGCTCCCAATGTGAAATTTGATTATGAATCTAACTTTACGCCTATTGCTTCTGGTGGGTGCATTTCCTATGTAGAACTACCAGATATGAAACGATTCCCAGATGCACTGGAATGGGTTATTAATTATGCTGCTAGTAAAGTTCATTACTTCGGTATTAATACTCCAGTGGATTCTTGCGGTAAATGTGGATTCTTAGGTGAAACAATAGCATCCGAAGATGGATTTAAGTGCCCTATCTGTGGTAATCATGACCCCGAAACTCTTGAAGTAACTCGTCGAGTTTGTGGGTATCTTGGAAATCCAGGTGCTCGTCCATTTAATCCCGGCAAACAGCACGAGGTGATGGGCAGAGTTAAGCATCAGGATATTCGAGCTAAATAAGCTAATTAGCCGGGTTGCTAGTCGACCTGGCTTTTATTTTATTTGCTTTCAGCCAAAAATTTATATATAATAGATTTATAAATTTGAGAGGAGAAAGCTATGAGTGAGTTGCTTCCTAAAGTAGATGTCTCCCATCTTGGAGAGCCTAGTGAAGAACGTAAGGCTCTAGATTGGTTGGGTGGATTTGATTATCGTCGTGTTGTTGCAACATGGAATGATAAGAAAGTTAAGAAGTTTCGGGTACATTATGTAGGTAAAGACAAGTGGCTCTGGATTGATTATGAAGAATCAAAGGGGTCTACTAAGGCTGTTAAAATTTATTGTATGTATGGGTATTATTATGCTCACTGTGATAAGAATGAATTTACAGTACAGAACTAAGGAACAAGAATGAAAAACGTAAAACATCTTAAATACCGCTTAATTTACAACGGACGTATGGAAACAGAAGACCTGGCCCAGTTAGCTATTAATTCTAATGAGGTTATGGTGCGTGCGCTAGCTATTGAAAAGTTGCGTGCTTCTTATGAGAATCGTATCATGGAATTAGAGGAGAAACTTTATGGCATTCTCGAAGCCGATGCTACCAGATAATGGTTTAAACTCCGCTTTGGAAAACGCATTAATGCAGCACTGGGAAACTGGCTATAAGGATGGTGTTGAATCCTGCGCTACTATGCTAGAAGTTATTGCTAATACCTTAATGGAGAAAGGCAATAAAGAATTAGCTGAGCTATTAGACAGCATTGGGCAAAACTTCAGAGAACAGGTGAAAAATGCGTAGATTAATTATTATTAGCGGTGCAGGTTTGAGTGTTGAAAGTGGTGTACGAGCTTTTCGTACTGATACTGCTAGTGGTAAAGCATTGTGGGATGATTATGATCTAGAAGAAGTATGTAATATTCATGCCTTTCGTGGTAATTTTTATCATAAAACCCATATGTTTTACAACAAACGTCGTGAAGAGCTAAAAACTGTTGAACCCAATCTTGCACATTTGCGTATTGGTGAATGGTATAAACAATACCCAGGTCAAGTAGTAAACTTGACTACCAACGTTGATGACCTTATTGAGCGTGCTGGCGTTCCACATAGTGACATTCTGCACATTCACGGATATTTAAAAGAGGTTGTTGTAGCTGATAGCTACAATAGTAGCAATAAACGGATTATTGATGTAGGATACAGTTCTATCGATCCGGATGATTATAAATGGGTTAAACCTAATGTAATCTTCTTTGGAGAGCATGCTCCTGCATACGCAGAAATGTATAATGTTTTTGAGGGTATTACCAGTCAAGATATGATTATTGTAGTTGGTTGCTCTAACCAAGTAATTAACTTCTACTGGGAATTATTTCCTATTCTTAATAGGACTGCTGCAAAACTTATGGTAGTTAACTACTATGATAGTGCCCTAGCAGCGGAAACAGGCTATCAAGGTATGACTCGTAGTGAGATGTACCAGCTGGAAGAACGTGGGGTCCCTTACTGGAGTAAAGGTGCGGTGGATGCTTTTAGTAACCCTGATTTTATTGCTCGTGTAGAAGCTCATTTAGAGGGTAGACCTTATGTGCCGGAGAGAAGGGGAAACAGATATGTCCATAGTTAAATCTGTGCATACACACCCGGATGATATATTTGTATGGGCGGATGGTAGTTGGTGTTATCGCTGTGAGCTGTGGGAAATGGACTATAAATCCGATGACTATGGTGTCATATATGTTGATACGGTTGAGTATGATACGTTCTTAGAAAGGAACAAAAATGGAAATAAGTAATACTCCAGTTATTTTTCTAGATATTGATGGGGTGCTCAATTCGAGCATCTCTCACCACCATGCGCCGGATGATGAAAAAGTCTTCTTCGGAAGTGATTGGGTTTTTAAGCCACTTCTCAAGGCTTTTCAGGATTTTATTCGTCCCTCTTCAATAATGATTGTCGGGGTATCTTCGTGGTTCTCTGTCAGGAATGAGATGGAGAACGTTCAGATTATGACCGGGTTAGGTCTTATCGATCGTTTTCTTGGTACAACGGATTTTACTGGGGGTGGGCTATCTAGGGGTAATTCTGTTCTCCGTTTCGTTGAAAAGCATAAGCTCAAACATTGGTGTGTGCTTGATGATGCTGGTGCTATGATGTATCAGTATCCAACAGTTATAGTCAACGGTAGGACTGGGATAAATCTTCAAGATTTAAAAGCTGTTAGCTATATGCTAGAATTTAGCCCAGATCTTGAAATGTGTAAATCCTTACAACAATTTAAGGTGTAAATATGTTCAATAATGTATTCTCTAAAGAAGCTAACCCAATTTTGGTTAATTTTTGGCGTACTCTCCCGGCTAGCCTGTATAATGAGGCTATTAACTCCTTGAAAATATGGTGTGAGAATAACGAAATCTCCTTTGCTTTTAAAGATGATATTGATGAGGCCCCCTGTATTGGTTTAATTGTTCAGGTAGAGGAGGGTCTTGAAGAAATTGTCGGCTGGAAAGAGTTAGATGAAATGGGCTTAGTTTTTGCGTTAAACTATAAGCTGTTTATGCCTGCTAAGCATCGCCTTGTTGTTAACTATAAAACTAGTGAATCTCCTGGTTTTCAGGTTAATGAACGTTATGGTTGGTCTTACTCACCGGAAGAAGTAAATGAGGGGATTCAGAAACTTCGACGTTTCGGGTATATCATCCCAGGTTTAACTGCTTAAGGAGGCAGAATGGAACGAGTATTTTGGCGACAGATTGACCCTAGTTTGGTGAAACGTGCGGAAAAGCTGCTACAACGTTGGTTGGGGGTAAGGCAAGCCTCCTTCACTTTTCCAGAGCAGCAAATAGATGACCCCTGCATTGGTGTTTTCCTGTCTGGATATGCCGGGGAATGGGAGATAGACTGGAATGAATTGTCCTCTATGGGTTTAATTGTTGCCCTAAACTTCTCTATATTCCATCCACGTGGTTTGGCCATATGCCGTGTGCCGGATGATGGTTGTTCGCCCCATCTTTTACAGGTGGAATATGATATTTGGGAGTACACTCCAGATATTCTCAAAGAAGCTAAAGAACAATTAAACCGTGTTGGAATCTATGTTCCTGGGCTAAATGATAAATGATTTTTATTAGCTGAAGTTTGTAATCCGGGCTATTATTGCTCGGATTATTACATAATCTTTCCAGTCGATTGACAGTCAAAATAAATTGTCGTTGACAATTTGGATGGATTATGTAATAATATATGTATTGGAGGTGAGGATGTCATTCACACAGCAAGAACTTTTAGATAACTTCCGATATGAAGATGGTAAGTTATTTAGAACTACAGGAAGAAATGCAGGGAAAGAATGTTGTGTTTCTACGGGTAACGGATATTATCGTATATCTCTAGGGAATAGGACTATGCTTCGGCATAGAGCAATATTTTTAATGCATCATGGATACTTACCTGATTTAGTAGATCATGTGAACACTATAAAAGGTGATGATCGTATTGAAAATCTTAGAGAGCAGACAGTATCCGGTAATCTAAGAAATATCAAATATAAGAAAGGAATGCATGTTTACCCTTCTGGTAGTAAGAACTGGCAAGTAGTATTTACTATTAACCGTAAACGGATAGTTAAAGGAACATATGACAACTATGAGATTGCATGTTCTATGGCCAAGATGTTTAGAGGTCAATTATACGGTAGGGAATCAATCCAGTAAAATTTCATTTGCAAGGGAGTATTATTTTATAGTATAATATTCCCATAAATGAGAGACATTAGTAAAAATTGATTTTGCTAATTTTTCTTGTTTACAATCCGCGATACGGAACAGTTAGGCTGCCCCATTAAGGGTTGTTTTAACTGTTACGTGTTAGTTTTTAAACAAATAGTTAATAGAATACTTAGCGATCTGCGTCCCATAGGAACCCTGGTAAGGCCTCGAAGCAACCTAGTATGAGGTGGTTGTGAAGTGAGATGGGAGGAGTGAAAAACTACCGAGACGTGATTCTGTAAGTTATATTGCATCTAGTATGAGCTAGTATATGAAGCATTAGGTGAGCAAATCTGGCTTAGCGGCCATCCTCAAGGATTTGTGCGGTATAATGAGGCAGCAGCGCAGCGTGAAAGTGGAAGTTGCCACCCCACTTCAGTATTTGAGATTAATTTGTTGAGAAATTGACAGTAACAGTTGTTCTATTCTTTCTGAATAGTCCTAAAGAAAACTTATTTCATTTCCAACACAGGAGTATTATTGTGTTCTCAATCCTACAAGGTCATGCAGGATTTCATCGCGATTTAGCCACAGGCAATTGGCGAGAAGTTAAAGCAGAAGACTATCTTTTTGCTAAAAGATTTTCCTCAAAGCATCCTGAAGGTAAGCCAGCTTCAATGCCCTTCAAGTTTGATGTAATTGACGAAGTTGATCCTCAAACCCTAGTAGAAATGCTCCCTCTTATGAGACGTTTAACGTCTGACCCCCATATCGTTGCGGTACGAGGTCGATGTCTTGCACCTAAAAATAATGTGCGACGTAAGAAGGGCAACTTTAATGTATCTAACCCAAGTCATATAATTGCAATGGACGTGGATGGTATTGTAGATACAGGTGGTTGTAACAAGTTTGATCTTGTTGGCATGGCTCGACATATTATTAGAATGTTAAATAGTATTAGTGAGGATATGTTTCCTCTTGATGCAGGGTTTATCGCTCATGCATCGTCTTCGGCTGGGCTAAAACCAGGTATCCGAATGCACTTAATACTAGAATCTAATGTTAAAGTAACTCAGGGTCAAATAAAATTCTTATTTACATCTATCAACGAAAGTAGTAGACAAAAGTATGGCTTTGATATTGCCGACTTAGCTTATTACTCTTCCGTACAGCTCCATTACTTTGCAGATCCTTTATTTACTGATGGTATAGTCGATCCGTTTAAAGCGGAGGGTGCTTCACGTCTGGTATTTGTTAAAGGTTCGAAGGTAAATTTACCTAATAATCTAGTTGACTATGAAACAACTAGAGGAGAGTTTAAAGAGGAATTCTACTCTTTACTCGATCAAATTAAAGGTAAAAAAGCTGCCTCTGATAAAGTAGAGGAAACTATCAGCGAACTAGAAGAAGCTGAGGATGGAGTGTATCTACGTATCATACCTAAACTCTATCACAGAGCTTTAGAGGATGGTGTTGATTTTGCATGGCTAGAAAAAGAAATCCGCCCAGCCTTATCAGAGTATATTGCAACTAAAGATAATAGTCGTAATATTCAAGACTACTTTAATAACGGTCGTAAACAGGCTCTGAAAGCGTTTGTTAATAATTCTAAACGCGATATACCTGATGTTTTAAAAGGTATTCCACTTAAAAAGCTAGAAACTAACTCTCTAGAAACTGATAACTTCTTGAAATTAAATACTGTACCACCAGAAGGTTATATGACTTTTGTAAAAGCAAGTCTAGGTACAGGTAAAACTACGGCGGTTGTGCGTTGGTTAGATTCAGGAGTTATTAAAGGTAATTTCTTAGCAATTACCAATACTCGAGCACTGGTATCTTCAAATGCTAAGAAATTTAGTGCAGGACAATATGATAAGTCTGTAGATATGCTTAATTTTAAGCGCGGTGCTATTGACCGTATGTCCACAACTATACATTCTTTGCATAAGTTCAAGAGTTTTATTGGTCAAATCGATGCAATCTTTATCGATGAATGTGATGCTGTAATGAATGACCTATTATTCGCCCCGGTTGTTAAACAACGTCGTGAATGTATTCAGGTTCTTCGGGATATTCTTGCAACTGCAAAAATCATTATATTATCTGATGGGGACATTAGTGCAGAAACAATTGAAGCATATGGTTCTTTAATTGAGTTTGATAAACCGGTCGCATTTTATAATCATCACCGTAAGATGCTGTCAAAAGCCCATGCTTATGAGTTTCCTGATGAATCTAGTATTTGGGTTGCACTCCAAACATCACTAGAGATGGGTGAGAAGTCTATTCTAGTATCTGACTGTGGCCCTGATGAGCTGAATGAGAAGGGTATGGCACTGCGTCGTAATACGGGTGCGTTAGTTAAGGAAATCCATTCAAACTCTACCTCAGATGTGGATATTCGACGTATTCTGGATTACACAACTAATGAGCTAATTGATCAACAAATTGACTGTTTATTATGTAGTCCATCCGTAACGAGTGGTGTTGACTTCAACTATTTTGATAACGTATTCGTTATTACTAGAACTAGTAATCAAGCGCCAAACATGCGTTTTCAAGCAATTAGGCGCGACCGTGGTGCTCAGAACATCTATTATTTTATTGATAAATCCACTAGTGGATTCTCCGCAGGCTCTGAACAATATAATATTGATGAAGGTTGGCTGGAGTTAGCACAGCAATTATACGCACGTCGCAGGGAGCTGGAGTCTAGGAACTATACTAGTACTTTACGTTATTACTTGCTAGATCAGGGAGCAACTATTGATATTTTCAGCGAAAGCTGGGGAACTATCGAAGGTGCAGGTAAAGAGTATACAGAAGAGCGAATCAAAGCTATTCTGCACTCAACTCCGGACTATTGTGCTCCACGTCATGCTGATGCGTATGAGGCTAAGCTACTACTTGTTCGCTATTATCATCTCGAGTCTATTAAAGATGTAACAGTTGAGCATGTTGAACAATATATCAAAGATAAGCCGAATGATCGAGCAGCATTCTTCCATAAAATGCACGAGATGTTTTGGGAAGATATTAAGAAGTGTTCAAACGTCACTATCAAACCATTCATAGAAGCTCTGAAAGGTAAGAAGAAAGATTTCTTCCTTAAAACAGGTCAGAGTGCTAACCCAAAATATGCGAGAATGTATCTTGGTATGATGGGTATTGGTAAGGATATGAACACCGAAAATATCGTAGACTGGTATAGAACCTATTGCAAAATCGAATGTATGCCAATTCCTTATAAGTTTATGACTGATGAGGAGAAACATATGCATGATGAGGCAATGTCAGAGCTAGGTGCTAGAAATGACAGTGAAGAATAAAAAATGGGAAACAAGGAAGTTTCCAGTAAAAGAACGTAAAGTTCCTGTTTATGATACTTCGGAAAAGCTATGTAGGGTGGTACCACATAGATTAGCTGGCATCCCTAACATATCCGAGTGGTTACTTAAACAACGGAAAACTAATGTGTCTCTTCGCATCGGCTTTGAGTTAGATAAAGTCTATGCTGAACTTGCTTCTTTACTCAAGGAATCGTAAAAATTTATTTGCATAGTGCAAAAAATTTCTGTATAATAGATTCATAAATTTGAGAGAGGAGTTTAAATATGGCTGGTTCTCGTAGAAAGAAACATATCCATGAAATCCCGGATGAAGTCTTTAAAAAGGTTATAGAGCATCTGGAGAACGGTGGTACTAAGAAAGCAGCATGTGAAATGCTCGGCGTATCGTCCAATCCAACTATGGAGAGGATGATTGAAGAATGGCAAGACCGCCAGATTCAAGTTGCCGAAATGAAGAAAAAGAAACGTGGCACACTCATTGAAGGCATTGAGTTAGCTAACGTTATTGAACAGTATTTATCTGGTGATTCTTTTGAAGAGATTGCCGATCGTAATTATCGATCTGTAGCAATGGTTAAATCTGTTCTGGAACGATATGGTGCTCTACTTCGTTTGAACGATATTGTAGACCCATTGAATCCTCCAATTATTCCTGATGATGCTGTAGCAGAAGAATTTGCAGTTGGTGAGCTTGTTTGGGTTCCTGGGTACCAGTGTATCGGTGAAATCAAAAAAGCAATGGATAACCCTGTTGGTTGTTACCGTGTATGGCTCCTATCAGAAGGCAAACAACAGAACGTTCATTATATGAATTATGAATTAGCTTCTGTAAAGCATTTGGAAAAGCTAGGAGTTGATGTAAAATCTCTAGGATACAAATGGACTCGCGAAGAAGTCATTACATTGATTAACGAAGCTGTTAAGGCTGCCTTGAAACTTGATAAAGAAAAAGGAAAACGTCGTGAGTAGACTAACTGATTTACTTAAAGATGGGGATGTAAAATATCTCCAACGGGATAGCTGGGAGAATAATAAAGAGTATACTGTACTGTTAAAATTTGACATAGACAGCAATACTGTACGCCAATACGTGTGGATGCCTCCAGATACTACGCTGCTGCCTAGTGATGAAGAGGTTGAATTAACACTAGACGAAGCTCTAGCGGATGATTGGGAGATTGTTGAGCTAGATGTGTAGCAATTACCGAAAAATTTCAGTTGCTTAATCCTATAATTCTTGATATAATATTCTCATAGTTTGAAAGAACTATTCTGTTTAATTCTTAATTAAGGAAATATAAAATATGACTACTCCAACTCAGTGGACTGATGAACTGTTCGAAAAAATGTCTTCCGAATACGTTGCTCGTATGGAGCAATTCCCAGAGGATGAACGCCCGGGTGTTAGTATGGAAATTGTTAGCGAAATTGCCCAGGAAAATGGTGTAACCCCAAACGGTTTCCGTATGAAGCTGACTAAAGCTGGCGTGTACATCAAGAAAGCTGCTGGTTCTACTTCTAAATCTAGCGCGTCTACCGGAGAAAAAGCTTCTGGTGGTTCTCGTACTTCCAAAGCCCAAGCTCATGCCGATCTTCGTTCAGCATTCTCTGATGCTGGCTTAGCACCAGATTTTCTGGATGATGCAATTATCGACAAACTGACCGGTAAAGCAGCTGCTCATCTGGCAGAAGCAATTCGAGCTATCACTAAGTAATTTTAGATAAATCCACCAACAAAAGGAACACAGTTATGACCAAAGCTGAAATTATTGCACAATGTGAAAAATTTGGTGAGTTTTATCTTCATTACGAGAAACTTCGTCAGAAAGGAACCACGTACCTTCAGGGTACGATGGAATTTGATCCAGCCCAAGATAAATATCTGGCTGAGCGTATTAAACGTGAACGTATTCGTAAAGCGAAAGATGATGAGATCCTTGTCTTCTCTCGTACTAATGATAGCTTCCGTTTTATTCCTGTCGAGAAGGTCCGTCGTGTGACTAGCCTCCAATCAGAGTTAGATCGTGCTTCTCCAGTAGGCCGATAAGAAACCAATTAGCCCCTATATGGGGCTTTTTGTGTATTTGGGATATGTAAATGAGCGAACAGGTAAATCAAAACTATGATGGACACGTTGATGACCAGTCCATCATACTTTGGGAGAAGGAGGGAGAACAAGTAAGATTAACAGTATCTGAATTTCGTGGGAATCTATACATGGGTATTCGTTACTGGCTTCTTGATATTAATGATGAATGGTTTCCAACGAAATCTGGCTTCTCTTTTCCTTACACCCTAGAAACAACATCACAGCTTTTCTACGCATTTACACAGATTCTTAGTGAGTCTGAGGTTCTGCAAGAAGTACAGAAACGAGCTGAAGAACTCAAAGCCAAGAATGCCTAGTTCTTGGCTTTTTCTTTATAAATGTATTTGCTTTCAACTCGTTTTTACTATATAATATTTATATAAATTAATGAGAGGGTTGCAAAGTGAAAAAGATAAATATAAGTACACTTAAACCTTTCCCATACATCGGACAGCCTCTTATACTTATGTGGGAGGAGAAGATTAATGGAGAAAAGTATACTAAAACTAGAAGTGGGTATAAGCTGATTTCACTTCATTACGAAAAAGAAGTATTAACAGCTGAAATATACTCTCCGTTGTCAGATAGGCTAGTAAAAACTACATATTTGCATCTTTGCAAAAATTATACATGGCACGGGTCCACTAGACAGCCCACGTACTATGAGGCAGAATAAATGACTAATGTAAAAGAATTTATTAAACGCTGTCAAGAAGCATATTATCAAGGTATGTCTTTAATCTCTGATGAAGAATATGATCGTCTGATTAAAAGATTTCCGTTAGAAGAAGAGATCGGGCCTAAGGGCGATATTCCACATCTGTATCGTATGTATTCTTTACAGAAAGTTTATTATAATCGTGGAGATAAACCCCCATTTAACCCATTAGGTCAGGTAGAAACTGACAAGTTAGATGGTTGTGCAATTTCTCTACTATATATTAATGGCGAATTTGTTCAAGCACTAACTCGTGGTAATGGTATTCTAGGGAATGATGTCACAAGCAACGTAAGACTGCTGAATATCCCTAAAAAGATTTCCCAAAAAGTACCAACTCAAATCACTGGTGAAGTTCTAATTACAAAAGAAGTAGAAAATAAACGTAACTTTGCCTCTGGTGCTATTAACCTCAAAGATAGCGATGATTTCGCACAACGTATCGGGGAAGGTGGTTTAATCTTCGTTGCATACGGTATCCAGTGTTCTGCTGAATCTGTAGGTATTACAGAATCGTATTTAAAAGATATGCTTTGGCTAGAGAATGAGAACTTCTTAACAGTTGTTAATGTGCGTTCCTTCTTTAAATGGATTCCGACGGACGGTAAAGTTGTTCGTATTAATGACAACAACAAATTCTTCCGAGAAGGCTGGACTAATAAATTCCCTCGTGGAGCATTCGCTATTAAAGAGGATGAAGAAGGCGAGATTACAACTCTTACTAAAGTTGAATGGCAGGTAGGGGCTTCTGGTAAAGTAACTCCAGTTGGTTATTTCGAACCGGTAATTATTGATGATGCTACAATTGTTAAGGCGACTCTTAATAACGTTGATTATATTAACTCTCTTGATCTAGAGATCGGTTGCCAAATTCGAGTGATTCGTGCTGGTGGTGTAATCCCGTGCATAGTAGAGCGAGTATACGATTAATACATAACCCTTTGCTACCCATCTACCATATCGGAATTATAAAGTGGTTATTGACATTTTCGCCGCTTAGGTATATACTATTATCATTCAGTTGAGGGATAGAAAGTTATGGCGAGGGTAAGCAAAGTTAGTTAAAATTGTAGTTGCTAAATGCTTAAATACTTGCTATAATATTTATATAAATTGATAAGGAAGAAATTTGATGAAAATCGAAATTCCAACACAATGTCCCTCTTGTGGTTCTAAGCTAGATCTTGTCAACGGACAATTATTCTGTCGGAATAAGTCCAACTGTCCGGCGCAATCAAGTAAGTTAATTGAGAACTTCTGTTCAAAAATGAAGTTAAAGGGCTTTGGCCCAAAAACTATTGAGAAGCTGGAGCTGACGAAGATTTCAGAACTATTTTACCTAACCGAAGAAGATTTGGTTAGAGCCGTGGGTAGCAAGGTTGCCGCTAAGTTAATTAGCGAATTAAATACTAAAGTTCGCGGAGACATTGACTTTGGTTCAGTTCTCGGTTCTTTAGGAATCCCTCTAATTGGAGAGGTTGCAGCAAAGAAATTATCCCAAAATTGCACTAGCTTCCACGATGTGAAGGCTGACGGCAAGGCTGGAGAAAACTATAGAGCCTGGCTAAATTCCCCACAAGGCAAGGATGTTATCGAATTACCGTGGAAATTCACAACTGGTATTAAAGGTGCTAAAGCTGAGGTTATCATCACTGATGGTCTAGTAGCCCAACCAAACGGAATAGCGGTATGTATTACCGGATCTTTGCAAGATTTTGCAAATAGAACGGATGCAACAAACTATTTAGAAAGTCTAGGGTACACGGTTAAGAAATCCGTTACTAAAGACGTCAAATACCTAATCTGTGAGGATGAATCAAAACGTTCTTCCTCATCTTATAAGAAAGCCGAAACGAATGGGATAGAAATCCTGTCGATTAAAGAACTATTGGAGAAAAATAATAATGTCTAAACTGAACTGGAACGTAGAAGGTGTAACCGAGTCTCTGAAAGCAAAAGCCACTGCTCTGGGTGTTTCTGTAATCTCTCAAGAACAAGTAGCTGCTATCGCTGCTGAACTGGCTGCTGAAACTGGCAAAGATGTTACTGCTCGCTCTGTTGGCTCTAAACTGCGTAAAGAAGGTTTTGAAGTACAAAAAGCTAACGAAGTACAGAAATCTCCGTGGACTCCTGAGCAGGAAGCTGAACTGGTTGATTTCCTGAATGCTCATGCTGGTCAGTATACCTATGCTGAAATCGCTGCTGCTGTAGCTGGTGGTCAGTTCGGTGCTAAACAGGTACAGGGTAAGATCCTGAGTCTGGAAATGACCGCTTCTGTTAAGCCAACCGAAAAAGCTGCTGCTGTTCGTTCCTTCACTCCGGATGAAGAAACTGATTTTGTTAATCAGGTTGTTGCTGGTGCTACTATTGAAGCTATCGCTGCTCACTTCGGTCGTAATATCAAGCAGATCCGCGGTAAAGCTCTGAGTCTGCTTCGTGAAGGTCGTATCGCCGCTATGCCGGTACAGGAAACCTCAAGTGCTAAAACTCGTGAAGATCTGTTAGAAGGTCTGGATCTGGTTAACATGACTGTTGCTGAGATCGCTGAGAAAACTGGTAAGTCTGAGCGTGGTGTTAAATCTATGCTGTCTCGTCGTGGTCTGGTTGCTAAGGACTATGATGGTGCCGCTAAGCGTGCTAAACTGGATGCAAAAGCTGCGGCTGCTGAATAATCTGGTAAATTAAACCTAAGGGGAGGGGGCTATGCTCCTTCCCCTTTTTGCATTTAGAAGGCACGAAAGCGTGCAAAGGAGAATGACCTTGTTTAACGTGCAAGCTGTAGTGTTGAAGATGCTTCTAGCTTCCGAACAGAAGCAAATAGCATTGGAAACATTCTCAAAACTGCATAAAGATCATTTTAATGACGCTTTCTCCTCAATTTACCAAGCCGTCCAGAATTATTATAAAAAATATAACACAATGCCGTCCATTGACGCACTTATGCTTGAAGCTAATAGGAACGCCCGCCTTTCTCAAGCTCTAGTCGTCTTAGCTAACACTCAAATTCCAGAAGTGAGCATGGAACAGGCACTTGAAGTCCTAGAAGCCGAATATACACAGGATTTATTCCTGAAGCTTCTAGAAACAGACGTGCTTCAAGATTTAACAATGCTGGATCAGGGAGAAATTCTCAACCGAGTTGCCTCCCTTCACTTAAAATTAGAAGAGAAAGTAACGAATACTGGAAAAGTATTCAACGCGGATAACATGCGTATTTTCCAGAGAGAAGAAGATACCAAACTGAACTTAATCGCTCTTGGTATTTGTAATGAGTTCGACGCTCAAATCGGTTTAGCTCGCACAGAAACGTTACTGCTTGGTGGTTGGCGTGGTACTGGTAAATCCATTATCTGTTCAAACATACAGGTTCAGCAATATTTGAATGGGGATATTGCTCCATACTTCTCAATTGAGATGAAAGAACATGAAGTATTTAGACGTAATCTAGCCATGTTAGCTGGTGTATCAGCATTAGCAATGCGTAATAATACTCTAGAAGGTGCAGCTCTGTTGAGATTAGCCAGAACTAGAGCTAGAATGTTTAATGGTGGTGAAGAGCTTTTCGACAACTTCGTTAAACAGTACACAATGGCTAAGATGAGTGATTTCTACGATATGGAGAGTAAGCTAATAGAGGGATATGAACTACATACTCCTATGATTATCGTTTATGACCCTGAACTGTCTATTACAACAGTTGACGTAGAATTAAATAAATTAGTTGCTAGATACGGTGATAAAGTTACAGTAGCTTTACTAGACTATATTAACCAAACCCGACTTCCAGACTCTAAAACCATTGATATGTATGACTGGAAAGAACAGATGGTTGTTAGCTCGTCTTTCAAATCTATCTGCCAGAAACATAACGTGGCTGGTGTAGCTCCTTACCAGATCGATCAAGATGGTAGAACACGTATGTCAAAAGGGATTCTTGATTCCGCAGACATGGCTGCTAATCTTAACGCTGCAAAAGCTGATAATGGTCAAGGTGCTATTATGTTTGACTTCGTTAAGACTCGTTCTTCTGATAGCGTGAAGTTTATGCCTAAAATGAATTGGGAAACTCTGAGAATGGATAATACTACCAACCTAGCAATGGAAGATATATCTCAAATGGAAGCTGAGTTCGTTATCCCTATTGAGAAGGATAAGCCGGCTCAACCTAAACGTGCTAAGAAAGACAAAACTGAAAATTCAACAGGTGAACAGGCCAGCGATATATGAGTAGAATAACAGAACTACTTGATCTGAAAGGCATTGAATATAAAGACACAGGTGGGGACATCCTCATCTGTTGTCTCAATCCAGATCATGACGATAAACACCCAAGTTTGCGTATTGATCCTGAAACAGGTATTATGCACTGCTTGAGTTGTGGCTTTGGTAAAGGTATACCGAGCATTTACCATTATTTTAATGAGACTCAGTACCGACAGTCCCCAAGGCTATCGCAGGTACGTAAAAAGATTTCAGAGATTAGGAATGGATCTACGAATCTTACAATTCCTGAATCTGCTTACCTTTTCGAAGGTGATTTCCGAGGTATAAGTTCTAAGACCTTGAAGAAATATTTTGCTTTCCAACACCAAGCAGACTGGGAAGGCAGAATTGTATTCCCAATCACAGATGCTGTTGGACGCAATATCCTATTTTTGGGTCGTTCTATAAACAGTTCTGCCCCTCCTAAATACTTAGTAAAACCAAAACAAGTTTCACCACCGATTTTCCCTGTACGATATAATACTCCAGTTCTTATTCTAGTTGAAGGTATCTTTGATATGCTGAACCTAGAGGATAATGGTATAGACTATGCTTCTTGCTGCTTTGGTACACATCAGTTTACCTCGGATAACATTGCGGATAAGTTCAGCCCTTATATTATTGCTGGTGTAAAAGTTGTTGTTATCTTACTAGATAATGATGCTTCTGGTAATAAGGCTGCACAAGCGTTGGCCAAGTTAATTCGTACAAAAACGCGTTTAACACCTGTAGTTGCTAACTTTCTTCTACCCGAGGGCAAGGATCCGGGTGATTTAAACAAAGATGAAATTGATATGTTAGCAAAACGTATTGAAATTTTAGTTGCTGAATCGCTTAAAGATTTGGTATAATATATTGGTAAGTTAGAGAAGAAACACTGAAGTTATACTTACTTACCAAGAGGAGATTAAATTTGAAAATCGCAGTAGTTGATAAAGCTCTAAACAACACTCGTTACGATAAACATTTCCAGCTATACGGCGAGGAAGTTGATGTATTCCATATGTGTAACGAGAAGTTATCTGGTCGTTTGCTTAAAAAGCACATTACTATTGGAACACCAGAAAACCCATTTGATCCGAATGATTATGATTTTGTTATACTAGTAGGTGCTGAACCTTTCCTGTACTTCGCAGGTAAGAAAGGCATTGGTGACTATACTGGTAAACGTGTAGAGTATAATGGATATGCTAACTGGATTGCGAGTATCAGCCCAGCCCAGCTACACTTTAAACCTGAAATGAAACCAGTTTTTGATGCAACTGTAGAAAGTATTCACGATATTATCAATGGTCGTGAGAAGATTGCAAAAGCTGGTGATTACCGTCCTATTACTGACCCTGACGAGGCGGAAGAATATATCAAGATGGTGTATAACATGGTTATCGGACCTGTCGCATTCGACTCCGAAACCTCAGCACTATACTGTCGAGATGGTTATCTGCTTGGTGTTTCTATATCTCACCAAGAGTATCAGGGTGTATATATTGATTCTGATTGTCTCACAGAAGTTGCAGTATATTATCTCCAGAAAATTCTGGATAGTGAAAACCACACTATTGTTTTTCACAACTTGAAGTTTGATATGCACTTTTATAAGTACCATCTGGGACTTACTTTTGATAAAGCACATAAAGAACGCAGGCTTCATGATACCATGTTGCAACACTATGTTCTAGATGAACGTCGTGGTACTCATGGCTTGAAATCTCTAGCGATGAAGTACACCGATATGGGTGACTATGACTTCGAACTAGATAAGTTCAAAGAGGATTACTGCAAAGCACATAAAATCAAGAAAGAAGATTTCACCTATGATTTAATTCCGTTTGATATTATGTGGCCTTACGCTGCGAAAGATACCGATGCTACCATACGTTTGCACAACTTCTTCTTACCAAAAATTGAGAAGAATGAAAAACTTTGCAGTCTGTATTACGATGTTCTAATGCCTGGTTGTGTATTCCTGCAGCGTGTTGAAGATCGTGGTGTACCTATTTCTATTGATCGTTTAAAAGAAGCTCAGTATCAGTTAACCAATAATCTGAATAAAGCCCGTGAGAAACTGTATACTTATCCAGAAGTCGTTCAGCTAGAAAAAGACCAGAACGAAGCATTTAACCCGAACTCTGTTAAGCAGCTACGTGTTCTTCTGTTTGATTATGTTGGCTTAACTCCAACAGGTAAATTGACGGATACTGGAGCAGACTCTACAGATGCAGAAGCTCTGAACGAATTGTCTACGCAGCATCCAATTGCTAAGACTCTACTAGAGATTCGTAAGCTGACTAAGCTGATCTCTACTTATGTTGAGAAGATTCTTCTGAGTATTGATGCTGATGGTTGCATTCGTACCGGCTTCCACGAACACATGACTACTTCTGGTCGTCTGAGTTCTTCTGGTAAACTGAACTTGCAACAGTTACCTCGTGATGAATCTATTATCAAGGGTTGTGTAGTAGCTCCTCCCGGGTATCGTGTAATCGCATGGGACTTAACAACTGCGGAAGTTTATTATGCTGCTGTTCTATCTGGTGATAGAAATATGCAACAGGTATTTATCAACATGAGAAATGAACCTGATAAATACCCTGACTTCCACTCTAACATCGCACACATGGTATTTAAGCTCCAATGCGAGCCTCGTGATGTTAAAAAGTTATTCCCAGCCCTGCGTCAAGCAGCTAAAGCAATTACCTTTGGTATTTTGTATGGTTCTGGCCCAGCTAAAGTAGCTCATTCTGTTAACGAAGCTCTTCTGGAGCAGGCTGCTAAGACAGGCGAACCGTTTGTAGAGTGTACTGTTGCAGATGCTAAAGAATACATTGAAACTTACTTCGGTCAGTTCCCGCAACTTAAGCGTTGGATTGATAAGTGCCACGATCAGATCAAGAATCATGGATTTATCTACAGTCACTTTGGTCGTAAACGTCGTCTGCATAATATCCACTCCGAAGACCGTGGTGTTCAGGGTGAAGAAATCCGTTCTGGATTTAACGCAATCATTCAGTCTGCTTCTTCTGATAGTCTCCTTTTAGGTGCTGTAGATGCGGATAATGAGATCATTTCTCTTGGCCTAGAACAAGAGATGAAGATTGTTATGCTGGTTCATGACTCCGTAGTTGCTATTGTTCGTGAAGACTTGATCGACCAATACAATGAAATCCTGATTCGTAATATTCAGAAAGACCGTGGTATCAGTATTCCTGGTTGTCCGATTGGTATTGATTCTGATTCTGAAGCTGGAGGTTCTCGTGATTACTCTTGTGGTAAGATGAAGAAGCAGCATCCATCAATCGCTTGTATTGATGATGATGAATACACTCGTTATGTCAAGGGTGTATTACTTGATGCAGAATTCGAATATAAGAAACTAGCTGCAATGGATAAAGAGCATCCAGATCATAGCAAGTACAAGGATGATAAGTTTATTGCTGTATGTAAAGATTTGGATAACGTGAGAAGGATTCTCGGTGCTTAATTTCAAATTGCCCGTATATGCTTTACGGGCATTTGTATCAATTGAGCAAGAAGGTGATTATTCCGTAATTACAACAAGATATAATAAATATGTGTTAGATAACAGGAAGTTGCCTGGCACTTTTTCTCAACGTAGACTTATTCTATTTGAGAAACGGAAAGAATTACCGTACAAGCTCTATCCTATTAGAGGTAGAATATCAATGTTGTCTCAATTAGTTGGGTCAAAGCGTAGCCAATTTATAGATTCTGATGGAAATCTTATTAACTGGAAGAAAACTACGTTCTATGATGTTGTCACCTCTAAAGTTTTGCATTCAGCTAGAATTTATAACGGAAAATACCAATGCTATGTAGCTAAAGTTCCATATCCATTTGTATTATCCTATGTTCCAGCTTATATAAGCTATATTCTGGTAAATAATAGCCCTGTTATTTATCAAGTCCATCAAGAGGAGCCTGAAATTCCTAGACTTAGAATAAAATTATGAAGGTTGTTATATCTAATAAAGCCTATTTCAAGCCCGATGATGAACTTTGGGATTATTGTAGTAAACAAACCACTTATCACATTGAGACAATGACTAGTAAATACCCTATTATGTATAAGAATAGTGGTGTTGTTGCCAAAGAGATTAAGTGGATTCCTATTACGCGTCTGGACTTACTAGATGCTAAAGGAGTAAAATACGAATTAGTAGATAAACGCACATTAGCTCCGGTAGATATACCAGAACCTAAGTTCAAGCTGCGTGAAGAAGATCAGCTTCCAATATATGAAGAATGTGATGATACCTGTATTATTAATGGTAAGCCTGGATTTGGTAAAACTATCCTAGCACTTGCACTTGCGTATAAATTTGGCCAGAAAACTTTGGTAATCTGTACAAATACATCCATACGTGAAATGTGGGCGGCAGAAGTTCGTAAATGGTTTGGGTTTGAACCAGGCATCATAGGTTCTGGGAAATACAATATTGATCCACCAATTGTAGTCAGTAATATTCAAACAGTGAATAAACACGCGAATAATCTTTCTAAAGTATTCGGTACTGTTATAGTTGATGAAGTTCACCATTGTGTGGCTACAACTTTCACTAACTTCCTAGAAATATCATGTGCTCGCTATAAGATTGGACTATCCGGTACATTAAAAAGAAAAGATGGTCTACAAGTTATGTTCAAAGATTTCTTTGGATATAAGATCTTTAGCCCACCGGTTAATAATACTGTTGCACCTACAATCCATAGGTATTCCGTACCTGTTGAGTTATCAGGGAACCAAAACGTACCATGGGCATTACGTGCTAACGATGTATACAATCATCCTGAATATCGAGAGACTATTATAAATCTAGCACATTTATACGTGAATATGGGGCATAAAGTACTCATTGTAAGTGACAGAACAGAGTTAATCCAAACAGTACTAGAAGCTCTTGCGCAGCGTGGTGTTACAACGTATGAAATTATAGGGGCAACCCACTTAGATGATCGATTAAAAATTCAGGAAGATATAGCAAAAGGTGGGCCTTGCGTACTTGCAGCCGCTCAAAGTATCTTCTCTGAAGGTATTTCCCTTAATGAGCTGTCTTGTTTAATAATGGGAAGTCTTATTAATAATGAATCTCTCATTGAACAGCTTGCAGGACGTGTTCAACGTATTGTCGAGGGTAAACTCGATCCTATTGTTGTAGATCTAATTATGAAAGGTGGTACTGGACTAAGACAGGCTTCTGGACGTATGGCAGTATATCGTAACAACGGGTGGAAAACTATTACCATGACTCCTGAGAAAGCAGTTCAATTAGCTAAAATTGCATTTGGCAACAGCTCATAAATGATGTATAATATATACATAAATTTGAGAGAGAAAGTTTCGGATTGATAAGAAAGTCCGAAGCAGAAAAATAAAAATTTTAGTTGCTAAATTCTCTCGAAATCTAGTATAATATATACATAAATTCGAGGAGAAAACAAAAATTAAATTCTTCGATTATGAAAAGCTATACTTACTAGCTAGGGGAAATTCCGACTTAATTATTAAGTTATTCAAAAGAATGCTTACAGAGCCTGATGCTCACCAATTATTGGTCGGTTCCTCATTCATTTTGAATGAATCAACAATAGTTGATAATCCAAATAAATTGTCTAATAGACAACTGGCAGAATATCTGGGAATTTTAAGTCTACGAAATTATGCCGAATACAAGTTTACAAACGATCCTAGTTTGGACATGCAATATGTTCCAGTATGGATACCACGTTTAGTAATCGACACTAACCCACTAATCGCAATTAACAAATCGAAATTAATCTTTAAAGAGGAAATAAAATATGGCTAAGTCTTGGGGCGAAACTACTGGCGGTTCTAACGATAAAATCGAATTTCTGAAGTTCAATAACGGTATTACTCGTGTTCGTATCGTTTCTGGTGTTCTTCCACGTTATGTCTATTGGCTGACTAATAAAGAGGGTAACGTAGCTCCTTTCGAATGTCTCCGTTTTAACCGTGACAAAGAGAGTTTTGTTCGTGGTAAAGCTGATCCGGTTCATGAGATGGGCTTCTTCGAGAAAGAGCTGGATAAAGATGGTAATCGTGTTCCGCTGAAACCGAAGAAAAACTATATCGCTTTTGTTATCGACCGTTCTGATAACAAACTGAAAGTAATGGAAGTCAAGGCTACTATCCTGAAAGGCATTCAGTCTATCATGAAGCAGTTGAGTCTGGCAACTCCGTTTGATATTGATATTTCTATCGAGAAAAAAGGTAAAGGTTTCGATACTGAGTATGATGTACAGCAGATTGCTGCTATGCAGTTCCAGATTAAGCTGCAAGATCCTAACAGTGCGGAATCCAAGCAATATGCTGCGGATGTAGATCTGATCGGTGAAGCTATGTGTGATGAAGATGGCGACATCATTAAGTTCGAAAAAGTTCCTTCTCTGGAACAAACCTATCCGGTTCCTACCTATGAAGAGCAGAAAGAAGCAATTCTAGCCTTCATGGAGGGTCGTGAGAATAAAGATGATGATGCCAAATCTGGTAATAGCAATGCAGGCTCCCAGAAAGGTATTGACTCAGAAGCTGCAAGCGATCTGGACGACTAATAAATAGAGGGGCTTCGGCCCCTTTCTTTTTAACCAATGAGAATATTATTTAGTGCTGATCATCATATCAAACTAGGACAAGATAAAGTTCCAAAGGAGTGGCAGAAGCGTCGCTTCCTGATGCTAGGAGAACGGTTAAATGATATATTCCATAATCATAACTGTGATCTTCATATTGCTGGTGGTGATATTCTTGATGTTGCCGACCCGTCGTCAGAAGAAATAGAACTGCTTGAACAGTTCATGTCAAGACTTGACCATCCAGGCAAGATCTTCACCGGAAACCACGAAATGTTAACTAAAACTATTTCGTGTCTATATCATTATGCAGGGGTTATTAATAAAGTAACTAGTGGAAAATGGGAAGTAATTACTAAACCGTATCGTTCACCTGAATTTGATATTGTTCCGTACGATGAGATCCATAAATCCAAATGGAAACCGTCTGAATCAAAACTATGTTTCACGCATGTTCGTGGTGAAATCCCTCCACATGTAAAACCAGAAATTGATCTAACTAAGTACAACTGTTATGATACTGTAATTGCTGGCGATTTACATTCTTATACTAATAGCCAGACTATCGGATCTACTAGACTCCTCTACCCAGGGTCTCCATTAACTACATCGTTCCATAGAGAACGCACAAAAGGTACAAATGGTTGCTTTATCATTGATACCGACACATTAAAAGTAGAATGGATTGAACTAGGTGATTTACCACAACTTATTCGTAAAACAATTGTAGTTGGTGAAGAAATGGAACCGAGTGATTATGATCGTGTTATATATGAAGTTACTGGAGATGTTGTTCAATTAAAGTCTATCAAAGACTCTGATTTATTAGATAAGAAGATTAACCATCGAGTTACTAAAGACGCTAAGTTAAATCTTGTTGATCTTGATATGTTAGGCGAACTTGAACTTTACTTCCGTGAAGTCGAGAAGCTATCTCAAGGCGACATTGATAGAATCTTGGCTAGAGCTGCGAAATATGTCAAAGATTACAATTAAGACACTAAAATTTAGTAACGTTATGTCTTACGGTAAGGACATCGTAATTCATTTCGATAAGAATCCAGTTACTCAACTAATTGGTGGCAATGGGCTAGGGAAATCTACAATTGCCACTGTTATTGAAGAACTATTCTATAATAAGAACTCACGCGGTATTAAGAAAGATGCTCTGTTCTCTTGGTCTTCTCCGAAAAAAGAGTATGATATGCACGCTTATTTCTCGAAAGATGAGGATGAGTATGAACTGCATAAAGTAGTTAAGTCAACTGCTAAAGTAACTCTTATTAAGAATGGGGAAGATATTAGTGGACACACGGCAACCCAAACATACAAGATGATTGAAGAAATTATGGGTGGTGACTTCCAAACATTCACCAAACTAATTTATCAATCAGTGGGTTCCAATCTAGACTTTCTAAAAGCAACAGATGCAACACGTAAGGCTTTTCTTGTTAACTTGTTCAATCAAGAACAGTATAAAGAAATGTCAGAAACTATTAAGGCTGACCGTAAAGAAATAGCAAATACCTTAAATAATTTGCAGGGCCAAATGGCTGTAATTACGAAAATCCTTAATGGAAAGAATAATCTGGGAACTTTGCAGGAACCTGTAGAAGTACCAGAGTTTGATGAAGAACCATTAGCACAAGAACTTACTGAATCGAAAATTAAGGCGGCATTAGCCAAGTCTCAAGAGGCTAATATTACTAAATTGCGTAATTTGGACAAAGCTGTACAAGTTGCCGAACAATCTTTCGAGCCTTTCAAAAATTTGCCTGCGCCCACTGACCAAAACGAAGAGATCTCAAGTGTTACGCGTGACCTAACGATTGTGACCTCACGTGCGGGCGAAGTTAAGAAACGTTATCAGAAGTTCAAGCAAGAGGCTTCAAATACTGAATGTCCTACCTGTGGTACTCATCTGGATACAACTGCTGCGCAAAAAGCAATGGATATGGCTAGAACAGAATATGATCCTCTGTTCAAAGAGAAGCAATCTCTTGAAGCTAAGCTAGAACAGTTGAAGAAAGAACAACTTGAGTACGTTGCGTATACTAGAGCAAAGGATGCTTTGGATAAGGCAGTAGCAGCTAGAGACGAGTTCAAAAATTCAATGAGTGATGCTTCTTTTGAAGAACTCAATGTGCAAATCCTACAGGTGCAAATCCGACAATTAGAACAGGAAATCGCTGATGGCCGTTCTAAGGTTGCAATTGCCAAAGAGCATAATGCAAATGTTGAATTAGCCAATGCAAAATATAAAGCGAAACTAGAACAGATTGAGAAAGCTGAGGCAGAAATGTCTGAGATTACTTCCAAACTGGATGGGGTATCAGAAGCTGTTGCTGATCTCGATATTCTGATCGCCGCATTGAAAAATCTGGTAGGGTATAAACTAGAGCATAGTGTGAAAGTATTTGAAGAGCTGATCAATAAATACCTTTCCATTATGACTGGCGGTAAGTTCGCACTTGGATTTGAACTTGATGAAACGAAATTACAAGTAGTAATCTTCAATGATGGAAACCGTACCAGTATGGAGAACTGTTCTACTGGTCAGCAAAGTCGAATTAACCTAGCAACTCTGTTAGCTATTCGAATGCTACTAACATCTATTAGTAAAGTTAATATTAATCTTCTATTCCTTGATGAAGTAATTAGCTTTATTGATACTAAAGGACTAGACACCCTTGTTGAACTATTAAATGAGGAAGAAAGTCTAAACTCTATCATTGTTTCTCATGGGCATACGCATCCATTAGCTCATAAGATTACTGTCAAAAAAGATGCAGAAGGATTTTCCTACTTAGAATAAAACATGGCTGTAGATAGTAGAGAGAAAGGTAAACGGGGTGAATATCAGGTAAGAGATATTCTACGTGAGCGTACAGGTCTTGAGTGGGAACGTGTTCCTGGCTCTGGTGCTTTTGGCCAGAGCCACGGACTAAAAGGTGACATCTACCTTCCACCACAAAGCGGACACATTAGTAAATACTGCTTCGAAGTTAAGTGGTATAAAGATGATAATATATCAAGTAATTTATTTAATGTTGGTGAATCCACTCTAGAGAAGTGGTGGCAGCAGTGCTCACGTGAAGGTGAGCAAATGAACTCCAAACCTGCATTAATATTCAAGAAAGACAGAGGACAGTGGTTAATAGCTTTGGATAGCTCAGACCCGATGGTTGACAACTTAATGAGTCGTACCCATATGGTGTTAAATAAGAAAGACATGGAAATCGTAATTGGTTTATTTGAGCCGTGGCTACATCATGCATCTGTTGAGGACTTAATTAAATAATGAGTAAATCCTGGGGAAAATTTATTGAAGAAGAGGAAGCTGAAATGGCTTCCCGTCGTAACCTAATGATTGTCGATGGAACTAACTTAGGCTTTCGCTTCAAGCATAACAATAGTAAAAAACCATTTGCCTCAAGTTATGTTTCCACTATTCAGTCTCTTGCAAAATCTTATTCTGCTAGAACTACAATAGTTTTAGGAGATAAAGGAAAGTCCGCATTCCGCCTAGAGCATCTCCCCGAGTATAAAGGGAACCGAGATGAGAAATACTCACAGCGTACGGAAGAGGAGAAAGCATTAGATGAGCAATTCTTCGAGTATTTGAAAGATGCTTTCGAATTATGTGAAACTACATTCCCAACTTTCACTATTCGTGGTGTAGAAGCAGATGATATGGCGGCTTATATTGTTAAACTCATTGGGCATCTATATGATCATGTTTGGTTAATTTCTACAGACGGTGACTGGGATACTTTATTAACAGATAAAGTTTCTCGTTTTTCTTTCACAACACGTCGTGAATATCATCTTCGTGATATGTATGAGCATCATAATGTTGACGATGTAGAGCAGTTTATCTCCCTGAAAGCAATTATGGGTGATTTAGGGGATAATATCCGAGGTGTTGAAGGTATCGGGGCAAAGCGTGGGTATAATATTATTCGTGAATTTGGTAACGTTCTGGATATTATTGATCAGCTTCCACTGCCTGGAAAACAGAAATATATACAGAATTTAAATGCTTCGGAAGAATTGCTTTATCGAAACCTAATTCTGGTTGATTTACCTACCTACTGTGTGGATGCTATTGCTGCTGTAGGTCAAGATGTATTAGATAAGTTTACAAAAGATATTTTGGAGATTGCAGAACAATGATTAAAATTAAATTAACTCACCCAGATTGTATGCCTAAGATTGGTTCCGAAGATGCCGCAGGTATGGATCTACGAGCATTCTTTGGTACTAATCCTGCGGCGGATTTACGTGCTATTGCACCAGGCAAATCTCTTATGATTGACACCGGTGTCGCGGTAGAAATTCCGCGAGGTTGGTTCGGTTTGGTAGTTCCTCGCAGCTCTTTAGGTAAGCGTCATCTGATGATTGCAAACACCGCAGGAGTGATCGACTCAGACTATCGTGGAACTATTAAGATGAACCTTTATAACTATGGTTCTGAAATTCAAACTCTGGAAAATTTTGAAAGACTTTGTCAGCTAGTAGTAGTACCACACTACTCAACTCATAATTTTGAAATAGTTGACGAACTAGAGGAGACTGATCGTGGGGAAGGTGGATTTGGAAGTTCAGGAAGCAAATAATTTTACTGATACTAATATGGTAGGTATTGATACTAATACGTCAACTTATCAGGTTAAAACTGCTGAACCAGAAACGGTTGTACTAAAAACAGATAAAGAAGGTAATGTTATTTTCTGGGATCCTGAAGGTTTTGTGGAACTTTGTACTAATAGCGACAATGAGCATTTAAAAATACTATTAACTATTTATAATCTTGGTATTATAGAAGGTTGTAGAAGTGAATAATAGAAAAACCCCAGTGGACAAAATCCACTGGGGTTTCTTTTTTATATTTTAACTATTTTTCATAGTAGTCAATAGATGCTCTACTACAGTTTTCAAATCTTCCACATCTTTTTCAAGTTTATTGATACGTTCGGTTTTCTCCTCATCCCGTTGTGCTAATACTTTTATAGCACATAGCGCGTCTAATAAAAGAACATTATTATCTAGAACAACCCTTTCCTTCTTATCAGTATACCCTTGAACAACCCCATCATCATCAACAATGGGTTCCCCACATGGCTCATACGTATGCTTAACGTATGTAGGATCTATCTCCTCAATCTGTTGAGCAATAACCCCTCTACGTGTACGTTGCTTCTCATCATCCTTAAAGACAAAAGTAACAAGATCCATAGCCTTAATATTTTCTATGGAACGAATACCATCATATTCTTCTATATTAGTCTTGTAGTTAATATCTGATGTACCACTAAGTGCTAGGGTACCTCCAGCAGTAGGAAAGTTTATAATCCATTGTCCAGTATTATTACTTCTATTACGTCGAGCTAAATAAAAAGCTTTGTCTGGTGAAACCTCAAATAGGTTACGTGCACCAACACTATCAGTTGAGGCTGTTGTAGTAATAGCAATGCCACTATACCCTGAAGTAGTTACATCTACAGAACCTCTAGATGTCCATCCCTGATCAAATCTAGTATTTAGAGTAAAATAAGAACTTACTCCAAATTTAAGGTTATTCTGGGAACGGCTGTAGTTAAATATTTCAGCACCTGTAGTGTTATCTCTATTAAGTCTAAAACTGCCTCCATCTGATACAAACATGTATGTAGAGTTATCTGCATCAGATTCTACAAAAGATAAGGTAGGGTTTGCAGACGTAAGAGTAAGAGGATTTGCAGCGCTACATAGAATATCTCCAAGAAAAGTATTACTTCCCGTGAATCTATTATCCATCTCTAACATCGCAGCACTTTTCCAGGGAACATCCGTTTTTGGAGTTGTAGGCTGATTAGTTGTTAGAAATCTGCTGTAGAGTCTTCCAGCACCATCAACCCAGCCCTGCATAATACGGTTTTCAGCATAACTAGACTGAAAACCACCACCGTTACTAGGGGCCCATGAGGGATCCCCTGCGTTATCACTGATGAAACCATCTCGTGCATCTGTAGGGATTTTAGGGGCTAATGTAGCAGTAATAAGTTTTAACCATTCTTTACTTTCCCCAGCTTCAATACTTCTTACCCAAAATTTTGAGTTACGGCCAGCAAATTGAGTAGCATAATTCCCACTAAATCCTACATGAACTCCACCATATATAGCATTTTCCGGAGCATTGTCACTTCCTGCAATCCCATAGAATTTATTGATAGTATTCTTTTGCCCATTCCAGTCCGTACCAGTGGAAGTCAATAAACCATTTGGGGGACTGAATGTTCCGTTGAGGTTAAAGTTAAAGAATTGATGGCTAGTACCAGCCGGATCTCTGACAATAACTTGGGCTGCATTCTCACTGGCCCGGAACTCCGCACCGTAAACAGTATCCCCGACACGATAACGACTATAAAAAGTAGCATTGGATACAGACGTCCCATCCGCAATAAAACCGTTACCCGCTGCTACTGTGCCACTGAAAGTAATCTTAGGTGTGGTTAAGGTTAATTCATCCCCTACGGACATCCCATTAGAAAGAACTATACGTTGACCGTTACCAATATAATAGTTTCCTTCAGTAGATGCTTGATAAAAACCAACTCTATTTAAAGAGAAATCAAATAGGGCATTTACCCCAACTGAATCTGTAGCAGGATTGGATGTACCCCAAGCAAATGTCACTTCACCATATGTAGAAGCTGAAGCGACTGCCGTAGCTGTGCAAAATTGAGGTATACGCATTTTCACCGGGAATGCTCTACCTTCTACATATACAGCTATATTGTCTTCAGCATTCTTAGCGGATACCAATATGCATTTTAAAGCAAGCTCACTAGAACCATATCTGTTATAGTATCCATAGCCAGCGTCTTTCCTATCCGACCAACCACCTGTTCGTATGAATCCGTTAAAGGCACAACAGTTCATAGGATCCGAACCGCTAGAGCTTCTAGTTTGTATATCTATAAAGAAACCAGAAGCATATAAAGAGGCGTATTGAGCTTTGATTATAATTGGGTAATATTTCCCAGCTTCAACACCAGCAGGAGCTGCAATTTCCATCCAATCTCCAGCACCTACAGAAGGTATCTGAAGATTTGTTTTGGCCTCAGATATAGATAAGCTCCCAGTACCACCCTGAGTTATAGGTAGAGCTATATGTCTTTTTAGTTCTTTGTCATAAGCCCCCCAATTTTTATTGTCAGTAATAAAAATCTGGGCTGTACCAGCGTGGTTTACTACATCTGTTTCACCTGTAGCCTGTAAGAACCTATTTACCTGTAGATTTACTTTAGAAGTGGCTACATCTGATAAACTTATAGCATTACCAATAAAGTTACCGTTTATCTGGAAATTACCGTCAATACTTAAGCCAGCATATTTATTAGTATTAGCATCAGATTGTAGGTGTAGTGTCAACCAAGCTTTGTTATCCCCACGTATTTCTGAGTAAATCCTACTACGAGCTCTCTGTGCTCCAGAAGTATCTCGTAGGAACTGACTAAGTATTCCGGAAGAAGCTTGTGCAGAGTCATTTTCAGTAAGAAGCTGTAAATGCCCAAATGTTGGAGAACTTCTACGTCCTAATCCTAAGTTTGTGCAGGCTTCCTCGGCGGTAACTCCTCCCGTACCTCCCTGAGCTATTGCAAGGGGTATGTATTTGGAGCTTTGAGTATCCCAAACTCCCCAATCTCCCGTATTTTTAATAAAAATCTGTTTGGTTCCATCAGCACACTTAACTTGTGTTTCTCCAGCATTTACAAGTTGTCTAAATCTGTCTAAACCAAGATTTGTTCTTGATTGGGACTTATCCTGTAGATCGGAGAGATTCTGAGCTTTCTTCAAGGAAGTACCATCATCTGGAGGTGGTAAAAGGGGGTTATAAAGATCGTATATTGTACAAGTAGTTAGCCCATCTGGTTTAGTAGCATAATATTGCGGCTGTGAATGTAGTACAACTGAAGCATTAGTAGTATAATTTACTTGTATATTAACTGCAGTAGCGTAATTACCAATTTCTACGTACACATCGTACACATCTCCTGATGTATTTATCCACGCCATAGAACTAAATCCCTCGGTCGTGCGTCTCCATAGAGAGCCAGACAAACCTTTAGGCTTATTATTACCAGCTCTTAGTACAAGCTCCGTTATCCCTGCCTGTTGGGGGCTATTAACATTATACCCTTTACCACCAACCATTTTAATATATACTGTAGAGGTCGATTGTGGCATAGTAACTGTTGCTAACTTAAACCAGCCAGCACCCCCAGCAAATGAGATGGTATAAGAATTGGCAGATGCTCTATCTGCCTCAGCCTTTGCTCTATCTGCCTCAGCCTTTGCTTTACCTGCCTCGGTCTTCGCCGCTCCAGCATGTGTACTAGCTTCTCTGGCAGACGTTTCTGCTTCATTTTCAGAATCTTTAGCATTTAGCTCTGACTGCTTAGCATTAGTTTCTGAAGTTTTAGCGGCTGAAGCAGAAGCAGCTGCAGCAGTTTTGCTACTATTAGCATTGGTTTCAGAAGTTTTTGCAGCCGTCTCACTAGCTTTTGCCTTAGTTTCTGAAGTTTTTGCAGCCGTCTCACTAGCTTTTGCATTGGTTTCTGAAGTTTTTGCAGCTTTAGCACTATTAGCAGAAGCAGTAGCAGAAGAAGCAGACTGAGTTGCGGATTGCTGGGAAGATGCTGCGGAAATTTCCGCTTCATTCTCAGAATCTTTGGCATTTAACTCTGACTGTTTAGCATTAATCTCTGATTGTTTAGCTGCAGCAGCAGATGCTTTAGAAGACTCTATAGCGGCAGTTAGTTCTCCTGCGGTAATAGAGCTGATGGAATTAGAAAGTACAACTGTATACTTAGGATATTTACTTGCAGTTATACTATTTTGGTCCATAGTGACCATTTGTTGTAAGATTATTTTAGTTATAGCCATTATTGAGTTACCCCATCACTGATATAAACCTTGCCTTCCATAATGCGGAAAGAACTAGTAGCACTACCAACAGCTGTTCTAGTAATAATTACATCATAGTATCCAGCCAACCTTTGTCTAGGATTATACCTATCTCTTTCTTTGGATGCTTTAGATGCGATAGTAGTTACAGCATTAACAGGTAGACTTATAGACGCTACACCTTGTCTAGCATCCACAATAGATGTAGTAAAAGAGGCTAAAGTTTCAGCTCCATCTTCTAAGCTACTTTTAATAATTCCTCTAAGAGAGAAGCCAGTAAGATCTACTGGCTTAGATGTAGCAGGATAAACACTATCATCTACATCCATAAATTGCATAAGTAAACCATAAGGTACGTTTTCGTCTACTACTAAATCAATAACTCTATTTTCTGTACTCATTGTTTTTACCTTATATGGATATACCCGTTTTGCAGGTCTATCTTCATTTTGTAAGATCCCTCTGGATTAGAGGATAGTGCTGCTGCACGATCATATATAATATTTACACCAATTTGTGATAAGAAAGCGTTATTAGCAACAATTTTACTAGCAGTTACCGTACCATTAACTATCATATCACCATGTAAAACCATTGCAGGACTAGCCCATGCTGAACCATTCCATTGCCTAGTAAACGCTGTTCCTGGTGCCCCACTTTTATATTCAGTTAATACATCATATTTAACAGGACCAGTACCAAAGTTAGATGTAAAAAACGAATTAGCCTGAGAATCATTCCATGCCGTTAAATTAGCAATAGCAAGAGAGTACATTCCAGGACCACGTTGTCCATCTGCTCCTGGCCGCCCATCAGCACCTGGTTTTCCATCAACTCCTTCTGTACCACTCCATTGAACTACATCTGACCAGCTGGTTCCGGATACTAATTGATTAGTAACAGGGTCCAGAGTACCAGTAGAGCAGTAAATATTCTGAGTATTAGATGTTCTATTCGGTGGAGTTTTAGACCAACCAGAGGGTGGATATGCAGGGCTTGTTGGTTTAGTGGGTAATGAAGTACCTAGGGTATAAATAAATACTGTTTGCTTACCTTGTATACCCGTCTCTATATCAATATCGCCATTAGGTGTACCAATTACAACTCCACTAGAGATTCTTAATGTATCACCATCGAAACGAATATACTGTGTAGCATTACCAATATCTAGTTTTGGTTTAGCAGTAGCATTATCCATACCCATCCAGATACCAGATTTTGTATCCCCCCAAGTTTTACCCTGAGTATAGATTGCTGGATTATCTTGACCAGTCAAATTAGTCATAACAAAGTTCGCAGCATTAATGGTTTTAGTTATTACACTTCCATCAACGTTAACTATCTTTTTAATAGGGTCAAAAGATATTGGTGCTTTTCCTTCGGCATCTAGAAGTCCAATGTTAATTGCACCAGTAGCAGCATCTATTAGGAAGGTTTGTTTCCAGGTAGATCCGTCTTTGATCTTACCCTTAATATACGCGTAATTTACCTCAATACCAGTTTCATTCACAAAACTGTTATCTAGGGGGGTATCTTCCTTTAGTATAAAGGTTTGTATAGCAGAATCGGTAGTATCCTGCCTACTTGGTCCCCAGGCAATAGACGACACTTTAAATTTATGTTCTACTTTCCACGGGAATGATATAATTGTTGCTGATTGAGCCGCACCTACGTTAATCTTTTGTGCTTTAGTCCACCCAGTTCTTGCAAATTCTGCCGAATCTATATAAGATAGAACGAACTCACGAACATTAGCACCTGCACCTCTATTCCAATCCCATTGCACACGTAGATCATAGCGTTCTTTACCGTCTGCTATACGCGCAGCTTTAAACGCAATATTAACAGGAGCTGTAGGAGGTACAAAGTTATATCTAACTTCGAAGACAGTAGGATACTCATAGTATCCAGATGAATCAATAGTTACTCCATCTGGTAAGGATATTTGTCCAGAAATTCTTACCTTATAGGATCCGATTGGCACACCACCAAACATAATAGTTGGCATCAACGCACCAACATAATATTTAACCCACGGATTATTAGCATTAGAATTATTTTTTAATTCTATAGTACAATAATCAGCTTCTCCAGTAGTATCGATAAAAACTATCGGTGCTCCAACACCAACATCTACTGGTTCTGATTCACATCGAGCACCTGTAATTCTAGGTGCTGACTTCATTTTAAAAGTTTGTTTGTCAGATAGATTAATACCTATCTGAGCATTAAGTAGTTCAGAGTCTATTATAGAATCATAAAATGCACCCTGAACTTCATAAGTTGTTGTAGGTTTTAGGTTATTAATAGTTACAGAAAAGGTATCAACCCCAGTAAAATCTCTACGAGTAACGTTGCTACCTTCTTTAAGCCAAAAAGACCTGCCTATAACGTCATAATCAGAGTAGATAGAATGCTGGATATACGCCAACGTATATCCAGTTAAGACGCTATTTAGGACCATTTTAGCTGGTGCATTATTTGAAATCATTTAAATAGTAGCCCAACCAACAGATTGCTCACCATTTTCCCCCTCTGCTCTAATCCTAAATCGTAGTTTACGATTAATTCCTAAAGCACCGGAGTTTAATAGTGCAAAATCCGCCTTATTATATGTTAATAGATAGTCATAGGTATAGGCATCCTCTATCCTAATACTACGAAGCATTCTATCCTGAGAATCATGTATTTCTAGAGTGTAATAGATTTCTGGAATTATTTCTTCCTCAGGTACCTTATCCCAAGCAAGTTTCACATCTGGACCAACAAATTCGGTTACATCTCCAGAAGCTGTATTAGTTACTCTGAAGTTACTAACTACACTCAAGTTTCTAGCAGAGTTAAGATCCACGGAAAGAGTAACAGGGGAGCTACGTCTACCATTAATATCGACAGCACGTAGTTCAAAAATAGCTAAACCAGCAGGCTCACCTATAATCTCCTGAATCATTCTTTCATTAGGGTTATTCTCTAATTGCTGAATTATGTAAGGATCTACATGACCTGAATGAGCTATAGAATAATATACTACGTTATTAGTAAGACTAGGTAGCCAAGATAGTTCCCCATTTTTACCTATAGCACCTATCATACCGCCAGGAGTTGGTGTATACTTAAAGTCTCTAGGAGGAAGGACATTATTACTAATATCTGGAATATCATTACCACTGTTATCCACTTGTTCAGAGTTGATAAATACATCTTCACCATACTCTTGTAGTGTTAAGTTAATCTTACCATCACGAGTATTTTCTACTTCATCTACTAAGAAAAACTTGTCTTTCCACCCATAACGCTCATAAGTAAAAGCAATCGGATCATTTGGCTCTATACCAATGAACTTATATGGTACTGAGAAGCTAAGTGTACGTGAGTACCTGGACTTTTTAAGCTCTCTATCAGCGTAACTACGAGCGGTGTAGTAGTTAGTAATATTTGCAAAAGATAGCTGAAGTTTTTTATCCAAGCCCTTATCTTGTTCTTTAAACTTAGAGTTATAGAATGTAATAGAGTTTGTTTTCCAACTTAGCGCAGGGTCTACTAGAGATGCTTGTACTGAGTTAAACTTATTTCTACCAGTAGTATCAGATAAGTCTAAGTCCCCATAAGTATCTAGAAAACTTATACTCAAAGGAGTTGTAGAGTGCTTCTCTACAGTTATTCTATACTCACCAGATAAGTTATTTATAGCTCCTCCAAAAGAATCCAGTACTCCTTGAACATTTTTAAATACTGATTCGGAGGTATCTAATATAGTGTTTAACTGAACTACTTGGCGATGTTCAGAAATAGAATCACTCCAACCAACATATCTCCAGTAGGGTTGCCAGCTAACCTGATAAGATTCATCAATTATATCTAGAATTTTTGCTTCTGATATAATTTTTTGTAGAGGAAACTGATCTAGAGTTATATTAGCTCCGTAACGTTCAGAGGTTAGATAGTCCATGAGCTGCCAGATACCATTAAGACTGGTTTTATCAGCTTTAACAGATCCATCCGAACTATATACTTTGACTTTCTTACCTTGTACTTCGGCACTAATTTCTGGAATTTCAGTTCTATTCTCGTTAATAGTAAATCTAACTACAGCATAGGCTGTGTCTAAGAGCTTATAACGAGAATCCCAGTATTCTGGTCCATTACCGTTTTGATTCTGTAAATAGAAACCCTTTCTTTTAGCAATATCCACTAATACTTGAGCTGCTGTCTGGTCTGGTTTGCCGTGAAAAGTCCATATTCTTATATCACCATTACCATCGTTATACTTGTACTCCTGGCCATGAACAGAAGGTTGAGACGTGCTTGTACCAGCAGCCAGTCTATGCATTGTATCGCCCACTAGTTTCTTACGACCAAAGCAGGTTCTAGCATTGGAATCTGTTTCATCAAAACAGATCATTGGGCTGTCCCCGATATAGAAGTCTAGGAATCCGTCAATTTCTCCTTCCGAAAAAGCATAAACTACATACACTATATTAGGGTTATTTAGCTCAGTATCTGCAAAAATAGGGATACCAGGAATTTTCTGAACCCCATATACAACAGGTATGAATTTAGCAGCTAAGTTAAAGTCTAAATCAACTTCTTTAGTTACAGTCTCATAATACTTTTTAAGACTGTAACTTCTTGATAGCCCAAAAAGTTTCTTCTTGGACTGAAGTTTATAGCGTTCTTCTTTTACCTGATATTTAGCTAATATAGTGGTACTTTTATTAGAGTGGAAGAAACCATAGTCTTCTTGATATTCAGGACGTTTAGCACCATTTGAAGGCTGAAGAGTCCCATTAACAACTTCAAGACCTCGGTGAGAAGCATCATCAGTATAACGACCGTTTACTCTATCAAAATCATAGAACTGGTTAGAACAGTTCCATGTTATAACAGAAGTTCCTATACCGGAAGTACTAACATTATCCTTTATTCCTCCACCAGTAATTTTACCACGAAAGAATAGTAAGGGTCCATTAGTATCAGGATCTACAGGAAGAATATTACCTTCTTCATCAATTATAGCTTGATGTATAGTGATAGTTCTATCTAAGAAAGATACTCCATTTTGAACTAGTTTTAATACTTCATCTTCTGCTGTACCAGTTATGGTAAAAGATAGGCTACCAATAGATAGTTCACGGTTTTGTTTATGAGAGCCGATACTTTTTACTTTACCAGATCTATATAAGATTCCGTTATAAGTAACATCTCTAAAGTAGTCAGTTAAATAAATATAAGTAGCAGCAGAGCCTGATGAACTAGGAAGCTCTAAAGCTATAAGACAAGCCGTTTTTAGCTTGTCATGAGTATTAAGATATGTTTTAGCACTATCGAGTATCTGCTTCATAGACTTTCCCTCAAGGAAAGTGAAATACCAGAGTAAGTACCATTGTTATTTAATGTAGAACCAAAAGAATCAGCATTCATTAGCTTAGTTCTAAATAAGATACCATTAAAAACTGGTTTTTCACTACCCGTAGTAGTAATAAATAGGTCAGGGTATAAGGATAAGTTCCATACATTTCCTGAGCTAGTAAAATTTGTTATTTTATAGACTTTTGGGTGGTTTGATAATTTAAATAGATCTCCAGCTTTTGGTAGTCCTGTCAAGGTTCCATTAGTATTTAGTATAATCTGAGAACCTTTCTGTCCTGCTGGTATAGTAACATTTCTAGTATCACCACGTACTCTAAATGCTTCATACTGAGGTAGAAGTACTTCTAGATAATCTCCAGTTCTTTTATATTCTAAAATTTTAGAATCTAGGAACGCATATTCATCTGGGAAAAGTTCCGGGTATGAGATATTAATTCCCCAGTATTGAGCAGATATTTTAACCTCTTTGACTTTACCATTAGGTAATTCATCACGAATCATAGGGTCATTATCTACTACGTTGACGCTTTCAAAACCTAACCCTGGGTATTCTGGGTTCGTGTATGGATCTGGTAGTCTCATAGTTAATTTCTCCTCTTTAATAACAATATTATAATAGTATTGGAAAATTTTATCAAGAAATTTTTATTTTTCCATAAAGAAAAGGAGGACATAAAGTCCTCCTCCAATATTACATATTACCAAGAGATTTAAGGGTGGATCCATTCTCATTAAGAGCCAGTTCCACGGCATCTCTTAAAGCAGTGCTGTTATTCGATGCAAAATCTCTAAAGCTAGCAGCATCCATTGTGCTAATATTCAGAATGATTGGTCTTCCAGAGGTAGTCTTTGATCCATCGGAAAGCTGATCATTAGGTGTGGCTTTCATAGGAACCATAGGAGTTACTACTTCGGTACCATGCTCACCCATTTGATAACTAACCCCAGGGTACATCATACCACCCTCAGCACGTGGAACAAATGAGTTGGCATTACCAATACCTTTATCACCACGTAGGTAGGATAATTCTCCTGAGCTAGCTTGCATAGATACATCAATGTTCTTCTGTCTCTCACCTAAAGTTAGGTACTGAGTAGTATCTGCTCCAGAATCTGCAATAGAAGACATACCAGATGCAGAAGATGCTTGAGCAAGAGCTAAGGCACCTGCCAAACCTGCCGCCACCATCAAAGGAATAGAGAACGGGTACGGTACAGCTGTTGCCGCTTGCATTACTGCTACTGCTGTCTGGATAATAATTTGTTTCTTAGCTGCGTCTTGCTGGATTTTTAACTTTTCAGCTTCTAACTTTTTCAGTTTAGCTTTAGATGCTTCAGATTTACCATCTCGTTTCTGTTCTGCTGCAATAGCCTGATCAATTGCACTAACCTGTTGACTAGTACTATATTGAATCATAGAGGCCACAGTCTGCATACCAGAAGCAATCATAGACGTAGTATCTAGAGATCCCTGAGAGAACTGAATCATAGAGTTAGTTAAATTACCCATGCTTTGAGCTACAGCAGTTGCTTCGGAATTTAACTCAGATAGTTTAGAAATTGCTTGGTCATACGAAGACATCCTATTCTGCATATCAGCAAAATCTTTATCTGCTCCAGATAGACCAGTTGTAGGAGTATAAGTAGCTCCAACAGAAGAACCTACCTGTTGCTGCATCTGAGCATTACGTTGTGCTGTTAAAGCTGACATCTGAGCCCTTGTCTTAGCTATTTCAGCATTCCAGCGCATTTGCTCGTTAGCATTACCTTTGGTAAGTTCTTTCATCTGAGTATAAAAATCTAACTGCATTTCCATTTTTTGCATTTCCCCTGCCAGAGGGAACATGGAAGTTAGAGTATTTTCAAAGGCTTCTTGCCTTTTACTGGTCATTTCAGCTTGCTGGTCCTGACGGAATTTCCATATTTCACGTTCAATTTGGGCTTGGGAACGTCTAGACTGTTCAGCCTCTTTCTGTTTGTCCGCTTGTTTTGTATACCATTCATACTTCTCTTTTTCAATGGTCAATTCAAGATTTAACTGTGCTAGACGATACTGAGTATCTGTCATAGTACGGTTATTTAAGAGAGCTATCTCACGATCTACACCAAGAATTTTATCTGTGTAATCCTTGACCTTCTTCTGAGCTTCCATACCCTGATTGGTAAGTTTAAGTTTCTCCAGCTGAATTTTTTCAATTTCTTTCTCAACAGCTTTATTTCCCTGGTTTGTTTGAAGAACACGGCGTAAAGCAGTTTCTTGCTCTTCTAACTGTTGCAACTCTAAACGTCTACCAGCTTCCTGAGCTTTTTCCTTATCCTTAGTTTGATTATATACATCAGCTATCTTCTGTTGAACTGCTAACTGATTTTTAGTTTCATTACCAGTTAGTTTAACATACTCAGATAAGGCTTGGGAAGCAGTTTTCATCTCAGATAGGGTGTTAAACCCTAAGTTGAGACTTTTAACATACTCATCCGCACTCTTACCAGTTCCTGCGGAGAGAGATTCTACATTTCTAATTACCTCTTCAAAAGTTGCACTAGTTTTAGCAGCGGTATCTGTACTACTAGCTATATTTTGGAAGTCATTAGCTAAATCACTAGAAGTTTTCTTAGTTTGATTATATGCTTTTTGTTGCTCTACTAGACTCTTTAGAGCAGCAGAATTAAAGTCATATACAGCATCAGGATCAGTAGTATCTTTCTGTAGATTAATCTGTTTCTGGAACTCTGGGTTAGCTTTTGCAACAGCAGCTCCGGCAGTTTGAAACGCCGATTTCCAAGCAGTAAGATTCTCTGTAGAATCAGCAACTTCTTTATCCAGGCGTGCTACTTGTAGTCCCATAGCGGCAGTTTCTTCCACGAATTTTTTATTAGCTTCGGAAGAACCTATGCGCATCCCTCCTACTTCAAATCCCCCAGCAGCTAACCCAACAGGCATTCCTTCACCCACCAGCCTAATAGCGGCGGCAGTGCTAGCGTCTGCTTGTTCCATTCGTTTATCGAACTCAGATTTTAGCTTATTACGCTTATCAAGAGATTCCTTATACATATCTAGAGCTTTATTATAGCCTTCTTCAGAAGCGGCCAAACTTAAAGCAACAGCACCTACGTTATTGGGATCTATCTGTCTATTAGTTTTTTCTTGGGCTCTAGCTGCTTCAGCAGATACAGAAGCCTGAGAAGTATAAAATACTGTGTTGATAGCATCAATTACTGGCCCTAAATACTTAGCAGCAGCTTGTTGTATTGTTCTTAATGCAGCATCTGCGTTAGCAGCAAATTGCTCCCATGGAGTAGCACGTAGTACTTCATCTAAGTAACCAAAACGCTTGGTAGATTCTGCTATAACAGCATTAGCATACGCTTGCTGTTTCTGGAAGGTAGTAAGGCTGTTAATATTATATGTTATACCTGTGTTTGCAGCATTTAACTGTTTAACGTAATCAGCATAAGCATCGTTAAGGCGAATAGTAACACCAAGTTCATCCAGAAGTTCGATTTCTTGTTTAGATACACCCTTAATTACACGGTTAAGCGCATCAGTCATATCAACACCAAGAACAGCGGCAGCACGACGAGCTACTAAACCAAATTTATTAAGTTGTTCAGCATCAAATCCATAAGCAGATGCTGAAGATGCCTGTCTCATTGCTTCTTCAAAAGAAATAGCATATCCAGCAGCTTCTTGTAGTGATCTAGCAAGGGACTGAACAGGAGTACCTGTCTGAGTACCCACTATAACACCAAATTTTTCTAGACGATTTAGCTGATCACCTAGTTTGAGTTGTTCAAATGCAGATTGCAAAACGAAGATGTTAGAAGCAATAGCAGCGTATAATAATGGTAAACCACCACCAACTTTAGCCATTGCAGCAAAATCACGAGTTGCACCACGTGCTGAACCAGAAGTATTACCAATAGCTCTAGAAGCTCTACCAGCGGCACCAGCAGTATCATTAAAGCCTCTAGCTGTACCACCTAAAACTCTATTAGTATCATACAGCCTATCTTGAACTTTCTCTGTTGCAGCTGCAACATCATTACCCATTGCTTTAACAGATCTAGAAACTCCATCGAATCCAATTTCTAGTTTATCTGTTACTTCAATAAGTTGGATAGCCAGGTAATCTAGCTTATCACCAATACCATCAATAGATTTAGTGATACCAGCCATACCCCTACTAGCTTGCATTTTAGTAAGACTTTTTGCTGCTCTATCTGCTGCCCTCTCAATGGAGTAAAGGGTTTTGGGCATTTTACCTAACTGCTCATTTGTCAGTTCGGAAGCAGCAGCAGCGTTTTCCAACGCATCAGATACGTTTTCAATAGACTTTGCAGTACGAGTTGCCCCCTTCTGTTTAACGTCTATTAATAATTCTCGTATTAGCTTATCAGTCATGTTTTATTTTTCCCAATAAAAAAGGCTCTGGGCAAATCACCCAGAGCCAAGCCTCATCGTGGAACGCCCATTGGAGGAAACTTTTATCGTGCACGAGATTTAGCATGTGGCTTAACGTTAGGAATCCTTCCGTTTTGCGGTTTATGCTTCTCAGCACGTTTACGTGCAGCATCTACAGCTTTAGCATCAAATATATTGATAATGTGTAGAACAAATTCTTTTTCTATAGGATCAGTAATCCCATAAATATCAAATAAAACACCTAGAGCAGCTTTGTCTTTACCTATAAAGATAGGAAAGTCACCAGGTATGAAACAGTCAACTAGACTATTATAAATATTCATACTAATAGCTACAATAGGTGGAAAATCTTCAAGTTCAACAGGCATAGCCTTAGGATCTGGTTCTATACCCATTGACTCGCAAAGTATTAAATATTGTTGTTTAGTCATTTTAGATGCTGAGCTTTTAATACACTTATCTGCAAAATCAGCAACAGCATCTAGTAATTCTTTACGCTTTTGAGCTACGAAAAGTGTCTAAGTGGAACACTGTCTGGTTGATCCAAGAATCAAACGCAGCAGAGTTCTGCATAAGCATTACAGCATTATCACGACTAAATGGAACTTCAGTAGCAGGATCAGCATCTGTCTCAATCAGCATGAGTTTTTCAACGTCACATACAGTCAAACCAGTCCAACCCTTAATCGCAGCATCAACGAAGGCTTCAATAAACTTATCGTCATCCTGTACCTGAATCAAAGTACCGTTAACCCACTCATCACGCTTAGCAGAGGTGATAACTCGTTTAGAAGTAGCACGAGACATATAATTAAGCTCTAGCTTAAAGTTCGGCATACCTGGGTATGAAAGGGTAACAGTGCGAGTTTCTAGGGTAATATCTTTTAAGTTAATCATTATTTTCTTTCTCCAAAGAAGTTTATTTCTACAGGGTCTGAATCAGCAGTAGGAATAACATCGTATTCTACTTGATACAAATCCGAGAAGTTTAGGCGTTTTGAAATACGTGCTAAAGGGAATGTTATAGAAACATATTTATTTTTAATAATTAGTGGAGTTCTTGTTTCAGGGTCTAGATTCAAGAACTTATCTCCTACCAATCTCTTAACGTAATAGAAAGCTAGTGTTGCGGAAGCATTCATTTCATTGACATAAGCTCGTTTATTAGTATAAACTTTGTTTATATCAAATATACTTCTATCTTCTCTCCAAGAACATTGTTGTTGGAAGGACATAGATGCTGAAATTAGTGCCGGCAGCGGCGCGCTATTAGTATACACAGCTGGAGGACTATACGGAAGTACTTCACCTTGTGTAATTGTATATCCATCACGGAAAGTAGATACTTCAGAGAATTTTCCAGACTCAATACCAACATTTAGAATTGGTACACTCTTATCTAGAGAAAAATCAACTGTTGATACATAACAGTTTTCGAAATAAATACAGCTATTATTATAGTTAATAATATACATATTGAACATAATAGGTTCAATATTAGGAGTATTTCTTGGCAAAAATAAAGAATTTCCCTCACGCGTGAATCCCATCCAATCAAAGAAATTAGACTCAATAAGCGTAGTACTGAAATTTATTGCCAATGAAATAGATGAAGGATCTTGAGCATTAATAATAGAGTCTGCATAGTTAGTACGATTATGGATAGTACGTCTAAGAGTCTTAAACTCTTGAAAAGACGTACTAGCATCATAGTTAGAGAGGGCATCGAAATGATACCCCCTACCATCGTACTCAATAACTATTTTAGACTCTCGCATGAGAGAATAAAACATTTAATTAACCACCTGTTACAGTAATCTGTTTAGTACCTTTAACTCCAGAACCATCTTTAGCAGTAGCTTCTACAGTTACTGCACCAGTTTTACTAGCATGTGCTGTTAATAGTCCTGTTGCACTGATAGTAGCTGCATCGCCAGCAGTAATAGCCCAGGTAACATCCTTATTCCTTGCGGAAGAAGGAGTAACTTCAACACTCATCTGAAGAGTAGCTGATCTATTTAATGTAGTAACATCTCCAGCAGACTTAACAGTAATTGCGGTTACAGCATCAGTAGCACCATCACCATTAACAATCAAGTTATTAATAGTTGTTTTTGTATACTTACTAGAGAAGCCTAAGTAACCTTCATCACCAGCATCCAGCTCTGACGGAATAGCTTTAAACTCTACTGAAGTACCAAGTACATCATCAGTTTCAATAGTAGGAATATTAACGTGCGCTTGTTTAGCTACCAGAATAGCTGCGGGACGTTCATCATCGTATTCGCCACCAAGTACTAAAGCGATTTCGAAGCGGTTAACTACCTTCAGAGTTTTGATAAGATCTTTATACAGTTCCATAGAACCAAGAGATTTATCATTCAGATAAGCAGTTAATGAACCAGTCAATTCAAATGCGCCAGTAAATGAACCAATTGGAACAGTAACACGGGACATTACGTTAGGTGTTAGGTAAGTAATGTTGTTGTTAATAGTAAAAGTACCACCGGTAATTGGTATATCATAAGACTTATTGGTATCCATGTCCTTGATCTTCAAGATCGTTAGTTTGTTCTTAATATAAGAACCCTGGATAGTCATATAAGTTTCGTCATCAATACCTAATGCATCAGGATCAAATGGTTGTTCATCTAGTGGGATTAGCTGATTACCATTACCAGACCAAGTTACACGACCAATATCTTCAATATCAACGTTAACTTCTGCCTGATTAATCTGACAGGAATCGATATAACTCCATGCTTTATCAGTCAGAATGTAGATGTGTAACATTGCTAATTCGTGATAAGCATTATCCTTGAAGTTAACCATGAAGTTAGTAGCATTATTATGTGCTCCAGTAGTTCCATCAAGATTAATAGCTCTACCACTAGAAAGTGCGTGCCATAACATATAGTCAGGAACAATTTGTTTGCTAGTAGTTTTATCTTTATACGGTAGGATGTAAGTAGAAAAACTCCACTCAGCTGCGTTTAAAGAGTCATTAAAACGTTTAGAACCACGAGTTGGACGCGGACCAGCTTCGTTAACAGTAATATCTGTTGAGTTACTGTCCTGACCCCAAGAAATATCATCCTGAACTAGAATCTCTTGCGTGTTGGTCTTATTATGACCAGTCTTAACCGTAGACACGAAGATTCGAGTATTACGTAATAGTTGTAAAGACATTTAATTATTTTCTCCTAATCTGTAACTTATCTGCGAAGTGACCTACGTGGAGGCTGATACCTCACTGTTACATTTATTTCTGCTAAACCATATGGGGCCAGTAGACCCTCATCTGTACTAACTGATGTAATGCTCATATCAGTCGCCTCACATGGGAAGGTCGATCCATTAGGTTTACTAACAGTATATTCTAAATTTCCACCTGTGTCAATAACGGTTTTTATATCCGCTACGAGTTTTTCAAGTTGCTCTTGAATGTCTGTTTTCTCTTTATCATACACCAGGATAGGAAGTTCTAAAAACATCCACTGTTGACCTGAGGGAAGATATTGCCCAGTTTCAGTTCCGATATGAACTGCAACATAAGGAAACTCTCGTATCTCCTCAAACTTATAAGTTTGACGTGAGACGTTTCCATACAAGTTATTAAAATATTCATCTGGTTGGGAGCCATCCATTTGTTTGGCTATTCGGTCAACCAGGGCTTGTGCTATACTTGTTCTGTGATCCATTTATTAGGTTCCTTGATTAACCTTAATTTTGTATCTGGAGTGAATTAGGTCTCTTGCAGCTTTAGCTATCGCCTCTCCAATTAGTTTTTGGGGGTTTCTAGCACCTGGATAGGGTCGTAATGATAGTCTTCGATATGTGGATACTGCAGGATTAAATACTGAATATGGACGTACCATATAATTGTATGTAACATTTAACTCAGGAGCGCCTTTGCTAGTTTTCGCATCTCTAAGCATAACATCCTTAACTTTTAGAGAATTTGCAAAACGACCTGTTCTAAATTTAAGTGGAGCTCCTGCTTTTTTCATATCCTTTATAAGATACTCTTTTGCAACTAACTCCAGAATAACCTTCATGTTGCTATTAGATACAAAACGTCCAGAAGCACCTGTTATTGCACCAGAGTATCCATCCTCAATATCACTAGGATCACCAAAGTTTACCTGTACTCTACCAGTAGAACGTTTTTTACCTACGGAAGATTTCTTGCCTGCGGTTGCTTGAATAAGACTTTCTAAAGCACCTAAATCTCCAGAAAGATCTAAACTAGAGGATACAGCTTTTAATATAGAAGCTGTTCTAATATTAAGGAGATCTTGTGATACAGGTTTTGAAAACTTAAAAGATATTTGAGCAACAGTACCATCTCTGGTAGGATCTTTTAGCCCTGTTTCAATAGAGTATACAACAGTATTCTTATTATTTTCAGATCGTCCTGCAGTATCTAGCTGCTCTTTAATAATTTGTTTAGCTAGATCGGAAAGAGACATTATACTCTCCTATATACTTCAATAATAGTACGAATATGCTCTGGAATACCAGACTTAGTGTTATTGAAGGTTACTGTTTCACCACCAATTGTTTTAGCTTGGCGATAATCTTGTTTGTTCCAATGATCTACTAGCATACATGCTGCAAGTTTGAGATCTTCAGGTATTGGATTGAATCCACCTTGTGTATATGCTACATCCATATAACCTTCTGGAGGATTAAATTTGAGAAGGATAATACCGTCAGAGTATAGCCTATACTGCTCCGGGTCAATCTCATTATCGTTAATCGTCACTTTAGTTACAGAGGTAGCAGAGGGCGAACTCAGAAAATATTTCCTACGTGTAGGTTTTGTATTGATTAGCTGGTCTACCGCATCAGCATCATCCATGCCTAGAAGGCTAGTAATCAGTGCATTGGCAGCAGTAATCATCATTTCTACACTGGATTCTAGTTCAGGTCGTTTTAACCCGCCGTATAATCTATAGTCTTCAGCTGTGATTATTTGCATTTATTTTTCCCAATAAAAAAGGAGAGCCGAAGCTCTCCTTATCGGCTGAAAAGCCTGTATTAAGCGGCAGCGTAAGTACCAGATACAACGCCATTATTAAAGTAACGTTGCAGGTTAACACGCTGAGTAACGTAGTATGCATCACGCTGTTTACCAGCTTGGCGCTCACGTTCAACAGTAACAGCGCGCTGACGCGGCATTACGAAGTTATCTTTATAAACAATAACTGCGAACTCTGCTGAGTTAGCTTTAGCTGGGAAGAATTCAGAAACTACAACCGGCAGACCATAAATACGACCAACCTGACCTTGCAGTTTAACAGCATCGTTACCAACCTGTGCAACATCCTGCCATTCTTCATCTTCCAGCAGATCGTAGTAAGCATCCATAGATACGATCAGTACCAGCTTGCTCAGTTTCAGACCATGACGGCCCAGTTTACGACGCAGTTTAGAGATAGTCTTAGCAGTTACCTTTACGGAACCGTCAGCTTTAGCTTCTGTGACAACCTTAGCACTATCTTCACTAGCAAGGGTCAACAGACCTTTCGGCTTACCAGAACCATCACCAGTCATAAACGCTTCTTCGATAGAAACAGCGTGTGCTTCAATCAGACGCTTACGCAACAGGGGTAGCAAGGAGAAGATTGCATCTTCTTCAGTTTCATCAGTAATAAAGGACTTAGCAGCCAGTTTGTAGGTTTTAAAACTAATTTCAGTTAATGTACCTTTAACTTCGTTACCAGTAGTAGTGTCAGTACCATAAGCGGAAGCATCTACCCAAGTAGCTTTACCAGCTTCTGGTTCAACCAACATAGTAAGAATCTTACTAGACATCGGCAGCTCTTCGAACAGTGCGCCAACTACCAGTTCTTTCTGCAGGTCACGAATGATACGGGTAGAGAAAATAGTTTCGTAGTTTTCGCTAGAAACCTGAACTGAGGAAGAAGAGTTTACAGCTTTAAGGTGATTCTGGCCATGTTCAGTTTCGAATACGCCTTTTTCCATTACATAAGATAACAGAACCAGTTTTTCAACTTCATCTTCAAAGGCTTCCTGAGTACCGTACAGTGCTTTAGCAACACTATCACCAACGAAGGAACGACCTTCACGAGCTGTCAGCAGGGATTTGATTTCGTCCTGAAGACCAACAATAGTTTCCTGCTGTTTTTCTACAGTTTGTGCAAACAGTTCTGCACTCTTCTTAGATTTTTCATCCAGGGATTTAACCAGTTCCAGAGCTTCTTCCAGACGCTTACGGTCTTCGCCAACTGCTTTAGAAACCAGATCATTCATACGAGCCAGTTCTTTTTCTTCCTGCTCTTTACGCATACGTTCAGCTTCAGCAGCTTTCTGAGCAGCGGTCAGACCTTCCAGAGATTTAGCCAGATCACCCAGACCAAGTTCTTCTTTCAGCTTATTAATATCAATAGTCATTTTTAAATAATTCTCCGTTATTCTTTAACGTAGCCTAAAGCTATCGCAAGTTTTTCTAGTTCAGAAAGATTACGTTCTTGAGCTGGGACAGCTTTAGAACTTATTGCAGTAAAAGATTTACGCCATTCAGTATAATCATGACCATTCATGCTCTTAGCGAGATTGAACGTTGAGTCCTGATTACAAGGTACAGAAACTACCGAAACTTCGTATAGTTCTAAATCTTTAATAATAAATATATCAGTAGCTTCATCCCACTCTGCATCTAGGCAGCGGAATCCGATACTAAAAGTTTTCAGTACACCGTTTTTAATTAGTGAAAAGATAGCCGGGTCAGAACTTTCATAGATCTCGCATTCGATTTCGAGACCCATTTCAGTAGGGTTAAGATCAATACACTTACCGATTGGACGACGATGATCGTGTCCGAAAAGAATAATCGGGTTTTTCATGTAGTTAGTAAGTGCATTAGACGTTTTCCATGCAGAAGCAGGAATTACATCACCAGCGCGATCTTTACTAATTGTATTAGCGAATCCACGGATTTTTACAACACCTTCTTTGGATTCGCTATCAATAGATTTAATATAAGCATCTAAATGAACCGGTGCTGATTTTAACTTATTATAGTCAATCGCAGCTTGTGTCATTTATTAGCCTCCAACACCAGGTGCAGGTGCAGTTGGGGTAGCTTTTACTGCCGCAGACTTAGAAGATTCTCCCGCCCCATTAACAGCTACTGCCTGGAAAGTATACTCTTTTGCTTCTAGGGTAGAAATAGTACCAGTTTTAGAAGACCCAGAATTATGGGTTTTTGGAGTAGTTCCGTCAGTATAGTATACTTTATACTGGGTGATTGGTGAGCCGGTATTAGTACCATCAGTAATTGTATAGGTTACTGAATTTTCACCCGGAGTTACCTGTAACGTAGGGGCTCCAGGGACAACGTCTACTGGGCCAGCCTTACCATAAGCCTCTACAAATTTCTTCCATACTTTACGGTTAGTATGCGCAGATGAAAGTCCTAGTTCTCTACGCAGAAAAGCATAGCTAGGAACATATTTATGCGCAGCAACCGTAGCAAAGAAGATATGAGATTCTGGTAGTTTTTCACCAAAAATGGTCTTTAGACCACTATAATCAATCATTCTTAATCTCCCTCGGTGGAACCTTTGGGTCTGCCACCTTCTTGACCAGATACACCTGTTGCGGAACCAGCGACGTTAGCAGGAATACGAATCTTATTCATCTGCTCATCATCTAAAGGCTCCAGGTTCAGCTCTGAACGAGCTTCGTTACCGGTTATAATACCATTATTAACCAATGAGGTTAAATGTTTAGCCTCTGCTTCTTTATCTGGTGTTAATGCTGCAACTTCCTTAGTATTAGGAGTGATCTTATAACCAAAAAAGAAAGTAAGAGAACTAGTCAGTTTGTTCAGCATAGGAATGATAGTCATGTAATAAAACAATTCGATATTAGGTCGAATATTTGCATTATTACCACCATCAAGCAGTACTTGCGGAACACCAAAGGCTAGACAGATAGATTTATTAAATCCTTCGATGTCTTCCTTAAAGTCTAGATCTTTGAAAGAGGATATTTGGGAGTACGGTTTAGCTTTCATACCACCATCTAGAATCAGGACAGAAGACTGACCAGTACTAGGATTATAATCTAATTGTAATTCTTCTTGTTTACGCTCACGCAATTTCTTGTTCAGGATTTCATCCGTCTCAAGAATAAGACCAATCACGGTTCCGTTATCGAGGAACTTCTCTTTAAAGTTAAGCATCTTAGAACGCTTCTCAAGAGAATCAATAACAGTAGCAACACGAGATTGCCCAGAAATTTGAGAATTTGTGCCACACACGTAACTGTTATCCTTTATAAAGATAATCTCATCTACGCGATAGTCTATCTGATTATTAAATATAAATTTTTTGATAAACTTATTGGCATCTGCCTCGACCTGCATAAGAGCAGCCGGGACATGGTAAAGCGATGTGCCATCCCAATAGATGTATGCACAACCTTCAAAAAGTAGGTCAGTGACTACAAGTCTACGGAATGTGCTTATATCCATGAATGGATTAGGTCGTACATTTAAGAGAGTGTCTAGAGTCTTTGCTTTGATGCCATTGGCATACGTGACAATATTATATTTATCTCCGACAGTATAAGAACACTCCGCCGCACTATCTATAACCATATTAGCAGTTCTATTGAGAATCTCAATTTTACTGTAGGCTTGTCCAGTGGTAAAAGGCTTACGGTTAGTGCGATGACTAACTGGTTCCATGTCTCTTATAATACGTTGACCCGGATTTAACTTTTCAGTAATCCAGCTTTTTAAACCCATTATAAGAACCTTGCGAATCCTGATTTTATTTCAGTCTTGACTTGTGTCTTTTCTTGAGGATTCTGTAATTTGTCTTTCTGCTTTTGAACCCATGCTTTCTGTTTACTAGCAGAAAATAATGGAGGTTCTTTTGTGTAAACCTTATGTAATAGTTGGTGATGGTGTACACAAAGGGTAACAGTGCCTTCTACTAGCTCATGCCTGTATCGATCATAGAATGCCGTCCTATTTGAAAGGACTGTTTCTTCGTCAGTGAAATCCAATTGGAGTTCTTTAGCAAATTTTTTAACTAGTAGAGACACCGTATGGTAATGATGAAGCTCTAATTCTTCAGCACAACCGCAGATAGCACATTGAGAGTCTTTTTTATATTGACTTTTTATTCCGTCTCTCATAAGGGATATAGCATCGCGTTTATATTTTACGTTGCTTGCCATAGTGTTCTCCTCAACTGTATGAATATAGTATACATAATCGTATCGAATTTGTAAAGGGGATTTTAAAATGCAGGAATGGGATACCAACTGAGTAGTATCCTATCCTATACTTATTTATTTACCACGGGAAATAGAGTAAATTCCATAGCGGAGCGCATCACAAAGGTGAGAGTTAGCATCATGACGTGGTTTTTCACGTGATAATTTCTCTTCGCCTTCTTGGAAATCCCACTTATAGTTCTGCAATGCATGGATTAATGAGGAACATGAAGCATCTACAATAATCTTACCCTGCTGGAATAGCGCTTGCAAGCATGCTAGACCGTCTAGGACAGATTTTTTAGCTGGAGCTGATGCAATTTCATGTTCATAAGCTAAGTCCTGGCGGAACTGGGCAGCCGCGGAGTCAACGAAGATACGATCTACGTTATAACGATCTATACAGTGCTGAATATACGCAGCATGTTGGGCTGTAGTTTTCTCCGCCTGCTGGTACTCCTCTAATACATAGTAAGTATCTGTATCGTAATGATATTTAATAGTAAGAACCGCTGTAGGATCACGATAACCAACGTCAATACCAAGCAACGTTTCGAATGCCTCATCATCTTTAAAGAAGTGACGCATACCTTTGAGGTCTTTAACATGATCTATAGCATTAAAGGTATCAAAGATCTGACCTTCGAATACAGAGAAGTCAGCCTCGTATTCTTGGCGGAAGTAGTTTTTACTAACAGTACGACGTGCTTCTTCGATGTCATTCAGGTCAGCACGTGGGTTATCACGATATGTACCATGAATAGATACCCAGTTAGGCAGTGTATCATCAAATCCGTAGGCGTAAAACTCTTTAAACCAGTTACCTCCACGAGGGGTAGAAATAAATAGAGCCTTAGAATTAGGTTTATCTAGGGTAGGACGCAACTGAACCCTAAAGGCATCACCACCCACATCGGAAATTGCCGCCTCATCGAAAATGATAAAATCATATGAACGTCCAACTGCGGAGTCAGCCTGAGCAGCAGAAGCCAGTTTAAATAGAGAACCATTAGCTAATTCTATTTCTTTATCCTTAGCGTTCTCACGTTCTGTTTGTAATCCATATTTCTTGATAAGACCACGAATCTGTGACCAACCAATGTTAGCTAGTGAATAGTTAGGAGCAACTACTAACACTTTCACGTTAGGTTCTAGCAGTTTTAGGAACCCAAGTGTATATGCTATAAAGGACTTACCTACACGGCGTGATACACACGCCGTTACAAAACGATGTCTAGGGTCTTCTAGCGCATTGATAATTGCTATTTGAGGACCATTAGGCGTAATACCCTCTTGTGCTAGTATTCCTGAAACAGGTAAACGGAAGAAACGTTTATCTATTCCGAAGTCAATAACGTCTACTGTATTAACATAGGGTCTTGATACTTCCATTACTTTTTACCTCCAGTAGCTAGGGAAGTAATTAAGTCCATGTAGTTTTGGTCCCCAGCTCCAGCAATAATATTATTCTGGATGTTGGTCTGGTTAGCTGGAGTACGGGCTGCTGCCTTCACTTTCTCTAACTCTACCATCATCTTCATTTCTTCCATCTTCATTTTGTGCGCCTTCCAGAGAATATCCATAATATCCTGATCAGAACCCATGCCAGTTTCTTCTAGCTCCTCTAGCTTACGTTTAATAACTTCATCTAGAACACCGAACAAACGATCTCTGTTACGGAATCCACTCTCCATAAAAATATCGTTTAAGTAGTTCTTAACTTCACTGCGATTCATAATATCTCGGAAAGCAATTTCGGACATTCCAAGGCTACGTGCGGCAGAAGGCACATCACTGCCGCACTGTAAATAAGCTTCAATCACATCCATCCCTTCAGGGGACATAAGATCGGGTACTAATACATCATTTGCCATATTTCCTCCTTTAGGTAAGGCGTTGAACTGTTACTCGTAGTCTCGGTAAGAAAACTGCGGCGGATTCATTTGCATGTATAACTACACCTAACTCAGCGTTACCGTTACCCAAATTTTTAATAGTATAAATAAATCCACTTCTAGTAAATGTTAAATCATCAGGTCGACTAGCCCACTGCTGTGTATAGCTATAGGAAGCTGTAGTATGGAATGGTACTAGATGGTTGGGTGGTAAAGTTAATATTTGATGGAATACCCCATCACCACCTGTATAACTTTGTTGTCTTCTACCTTGCACCTGCCACGCAGTGCCACCATATGTTCGTATAGGACCTCCTGCTGTATTAAGATTTCCGGCAACTACCTCAGTAGTTAGGATTACTGTAGAGTTTGCATTAGGTAATCCAAGGCCTACGGTAGATAGCCCTACGTACTTATTTCCTGTACCCGGATAAGAGGGGTTTATATCATCACCTATATAAGTACTAGCTACGTTATTTGGCAGTAATCGTAAAGGTACTGAAGAAGGTCCCCAAACAACCCCATGCTCATTACCTATAGTATTATTATTGGAATTAACATACCATTGTTTACCAGCAGAAAATTTGTAAATACTTATCTGAGATTTAGAGCCCCCATAATTTACCGGAGACCATAAAGAGCCTTTGTTAGAACCTACAATCTCGCATCTTGCTGTAGTATCTCCAAAGACTCCGGTATAAGCAACGTTATTACCAATGTACTCCATATCAGGTCTAGAGGATAAGTTACCAAAAGCATTCTGATTAATGAATTTGTAACTAGTGTTTGGAAGACTAACACCTTTTATAGTAAAGTTAGAGGGGCTTATACGAATATCAGACCCAGTAAAGGGATTACTAGCAACGCTCATACCACCATTAGAGTATCTAAGATTCAGCACATACCAAATAACTTTGGTCGGAGTAACATTATAACTATCCTGCACATACATCTTCTTTGCTGCTTGTGATGCTAAGTTAGATGTCGAGCCTCTACATACATAAACCTTATCTGGATAGGTTGAAGAATTATATAGTACACTAACATTACTTGGCGTAGTACCTTTTTTACCTGCATATCCACGTATATTGGAATTACAAACATAAAACCAATTATGACCCCTTTTCCCAGCCCCTATAGGAGCTTGCCAATTAGGGTGCCAGAAGTCAACATTACCACTATTTATCGATACTTTAGATGCTCCAGCTGGAAATCCTGCTAAAGTCCATGCTCTACCGATAGCTTCACCAGCATATGCTCCTCCAGGTCTGTATAAGTTAAATCCAGAAGCCTGTGATATAGTACCACCAGTACCTTGTCTAGCTATTGACTCTTCATGGCCTAGACTAGAGTTATAAGTGTAAGTACCGTGTGCCAAACTATTACCAGATGCAAAAGCTGACGTAAGGCCTAGTTCAGCACCAGCCCTACCAATAGGGGGATCTTCAAAAAATGCAAGAAATTGTCCAACCTGGGATTGAGTGCCATTAAGAAAAGCTCTATGTGTACCATTTATCTCAACAGCGGTTAGTATAACCCTACCAGGATCGTTGCTCTTTAAATTAGCTATTACAGAAGGCATTTGGCATACAAAGAACCCATTACCAGCATTACTTAATGCACTTTCATAAGTACTCTCAACTAGAACAAATGGCATATCAGAGTGAAATATAGTATTGGCATTAGGAGTTTTGTGGGCATTAATATCCCCACCATTCACTTTGTTTAGTGATAATACAGTTTTACCATCACTATATTTTCCAGCGAAAAAACCCATATAATCTCCTATTATAAAAATGTATTTGCTTTTATCTCTCTATTTTGCTATAATAGATTCATAAATTAGAAATGGAGAGATAAATATGAAAAAGTTTGTGATTGCACTAGTTGCCGCAGTTATGTTGTCTGGTTGTGCACCTGCTCCTAAACCATTTTGTACGGGATTTGTAAAATCTTTTGGGGGTGCGGGAGAAGAACATTACGGACTCAAGATTCAAAAAGTTCGTATTAAGGGAGATCGCTTTCCAGTAGTACAGCTCCGTACTAAGTTTGGATGGTGGGATCTCAGTCAGTTTGACCTTAAATATGGTGATTGTAAATTTAAACTAGAACAATCTAATTACTTGTAATTAGTATAAAACAAAAAGACATCCAAGTAAACTAAATTTTTTATTTCTTGGATGGTGTACTGGCAGAAACCACTAGGTAGGAAAAGTAGAAGTCCTTCTAGGAGTCTATAAGCACGGTTAGTTGTGTACAAATTATAGAATATTTTAAATACCACACTTATAGGAGCATGAAAGATATGTCAAACAAAAGAAAGAGCAGACGCGGAGAGGTGTATGATAGCTGGATTAATAGTTTTGGATTTGGGACTATCCTATTCTTTATTTTCGTAGGTTTTTGGTTAGCAGCTATGGCGGGG
>ERZ1026892.6-NODE-6-length-112511-cov-34.934170_pt1 | contig 112511 bp, 76 predicted proteins | sample MGYA00380176_ERZ1026892 | MGnify/ENA primary metagenome ERZ1026892 (study PRJEB33269, sample SAMEA4719812) | human gut metagenome | biome: human-associated habitat; feature: organic feature; material: feces | place: Cameroon | collected 2013-10 ... | reverse complement strand
CAATGCTATATCGCAGGATTGACATCATTCTCTCGTTTTGAAAAGAATGTATGTTGTGTTTAATATCGAAATTAAAAAATATTAGTACAATTATCAGATTATAACAATTTACAAGTGTATACGGACGCGCTGACGCGCTATTACATGGCATACGCCTTAGCAAGGACCGGACGCCCTTACGGGCTAATACGCTGACGCGTGGGTATCTGATTGGTCACCGGTTACAGAGACAAGACGCGAGGACGCTAACCGCTACGCGGATATGCCTAACGGCATTGCCGAAACTCTACAAAGTTAAGCGTGTGAGTTTTGCATATCTGTATCAAGGGGTTTGATTGACAGCAGTCAATTCCGAAGGACGGACAAAACTAAAATAGCAATATGATAGGCAGCACACACCAAATAATAGTATAAACAACAAATTAAAATAGCAATATGATATTATCAGCAATAATAATGGCTATAATCGCAATATACATCGCAAAAATAGCCATCAAAATATACAAAAAGTTATAAGTACTAACGAGTAAGCGGGATAAAAGGAGTAAGAGAGAAAGCAGCGTCCATAACATAGGCAGCCCAAGTATTGGGATTAGACAACTTTCCGTTCATATCACGATAAGCACGTTTTTTGGGGTCGGCAAAATAATAATCATTATTAAGCTTAAGATTTCGATATTGCTCATTAGCTTGACCACCGCGAGCACGACGCAAAGTATTTTCCGTTGCAGTCTGAGCGCGTGAGTAACCTGCGGCAGCGTGAGAAGCATCGGCAGAACCATAGGCGGCGGCAGTTTGTGCGGCATAATTAGCAAGTTGGGCTTTGGTAATTTTTTCAAACCAAGTGTTTTGCTTGCGCATATTTTCGGCTTGTGCCTCGGTAAGTTCACCTTGCTTTACAAGTTGGTCAAGACGGGCTTTTTCTATAGCTTCTGCGTACTTTGCAATAGCATACTTTTGTTTATTGTCATAACCCATGCCTTCAGCTTGTAATTGCATTATCTGTGTATTACTACGCATTTGCGCCAACTCATTAGCAACTATATCGCCAACACCTTGCGCTTTAAGAGCATAGTATTGCGAGTTATATGCAAATTCATGCATTTGAGATTGGTAAAGGTTGGCATTCGCAGCAACACGGGAGGGTTCATTGACAAGGTCGTTTTGGTCTTTGATACCTTGAGCAAGAGCAGAGTCGGCAGTACCTTTAGAGCCACGTGCCTCATTCTCCGACTTTTCAACAACCGAGGGAGTAAGCTTACTTTCTCGGTCAACGGATATTACCTTTAACGCATTATCCAAAGATGAAGAAAGGCCACTTATGAAATTACCAACGGGGTTAGAATACGCATCAGCATAAGCGGGGGCAGAGACATTATTAGGTGTAGCAGATTGCAAAGATGAAGCGGTACCCGAACCAATTTGACCAGAAGAAGCGGCATTATAAGGATTTATGCCAGCAAGTTCGTAGCGTTCCATTTGGGCAGCGGGAGAGTTATACTCATTTTCTCTGTTCCACTGGTCAATGTTCCATTGATTTTGTTTATCAGCCATTTGTGCCGACCAATCTTGCTGTTGATGTAGCAAATTAAGTTGGTGAGCACGATTTTTACGAGCTTGCTTAGCACCGCTGACAGCGTTACCAATACCACTTAAAAGAGATGCACCAGCGGAAATAGGGTCGAAAGACATACTAAAATCCATAACACAAAGTTTTAGTTTAGAAATAAAGGGGTGCGCGAAAAGTACGCACCCCAAACATACAATTTAGTCCTTAGGTTTTACATCGGAAGTAGTTACAGATGGTTTAAGGTTAGAGATGAACTTATCCCAAAATTCCTTCTGTTGGGCTTTATCTTTGTACTTACTCTTTATATCCTCAGCCTTATCGGTCAACCACTTTGCAAAGTCATTGACATCGCTTGCTTGTTGTACATAGCGGTTAGAGCAAACCTCAAAAAGTTCATCATCTGAAAGTTGAATATCATCGGGAGAACTTGGAGTATTAAGAGGTTCAAGGAACTTACTTAACTCGCTGGGGTCAAGAGCTTGCAATTTTTTTTCAGAAATTACAAAATCAATATCACGCACGCGCATAGTAACCTCGGGTTCATCGGAAGAAAGGGGAGCAAGTTTGTACGTCTGAATACTGGTAAAAATGTTATCTTGTATGTCGTTTTTATAGTCCATAACTTTATATATTTTAGGTTAGTAAGGAAGTCCGAGGCGGTCAAGATTACGAATAACTTGCGTATTGAAATCTACAACGTTGTAAAATTGGTCATAGCTTACGCCGTCATGGAAGTAAAATTTGCCGTCAGAACCTTTAGAAATAGAACTATATACACTAAAGATATTGTTCAAAATGCTTGGGTATACCTTAAAGCTGGAGTACTTAGGCTGATTGTAAAAATCAAGGTCACCGAGTAAACCAAAACTAACATCACACTTACCAAGTTCAGAAACAAGAGAGGAGTCAACACCACCTTCAGAGTTTGGACCAATATTCAAAACAAAATCGTGAAGCATACTATTTTGAGATAGAGAGCAAACAAAATTGGGTTGCGTACCATTTTGAGACTTATTAAAGTCACCTAAGACGATATCGTAATTAGTCTTGTAGTCATAATAGCGAGGGCCATAACCAAGATTTTTATAGCGTGACTTATCACCGAAATCAAAGGGGGGAATGTGGTAAAGGTCGCCAGTCAAAAGACGAGGGTCTACACTCTCATAACCGAGTTTATCATATTCGGGCAAAGCAAAGTCACTGAATTGCGTACGGAGACAAGCAGCATCGTAGCCGACAACGCTATAATCGATAAATGGCAAAGTATACGTTACACCAATTATCAAACCATGTTCACGTACTTCAAAATCAAATTTACCATTACCTTGAACAATACCATTAGCAGCATAATTAGCAGTTGAACCCTCTGAAGCAAGGTTAGTATTAGTAACAGTGTTAATATTAAAATCAGAGGAAAAACCGCCAATATAATCACAAAGACCACTTTGCAAAGAAGATACATTTACATTGAAATGGGCTTCGATTTGGCTTTTATAGTCTGAATTATTTGACAAAGTAACTTCGAGGAATTTTTGCTTAGCTTGAGCAGCACGAAGCGAAAGAATGTCAAAGGACTGAACAGAACTATTAGAAAGATTTGCAAGGCGCACTTGTGTACGTTCAACTTTTGAAGAAGGACCATCACCAGCAGAAGAAACTACTCCAAGGTCGTTGTAAGTAGGGTCAAAACCAGCAAGTTGACCTTTGGACGAAGCAGAAAGGCTTTGAATATACATGTTAGACAAATCAACAGACTGAACAGAAGAAACTGCACCGAATTGCGAGGTAGGGACTACACCAAGAAAAGTATCTTTGGTAAAGTTGACATAGCGCATATCAAACATATTAGGCTTATGTGATGCAGGATACCAGCCTTTTTTATCATTAGTAACGAAAAGCGAAGCAATAGGTATATCCATATTGCTTTTACCAGCCATATAGTCAACATTATACGTATTGGCTTGCTCATTCTCCCACTGACTAAAGCGGTAAAAGTCGTTATAAACTTTTTGATAAGCAAGAAGAGGAAAAAGACTAAGACGTGAGTTATTATTAGCCCAAGTATCATCCGAAAGTACAGAACGAGTAGTTTTGTAATAACCGAGATATTGCAAAAGCTTACGCGTAGCCATCATGCGAGACGTACCAACAGGAGTAAAAAAATTACCAATAAGAAGAGAGCCAACAGGACAAGAGGCACTATTGCCGTCACCAGCATACGAAGAACGTGCAACATGCTGCAATTCACTCTCAGTCACATATGGCAAAGAAGATGGCACAACAACATCGGTTGAAATATCCGTAGCAGCCTTACTACTTTTTGATTGCTGAACGACAAAAGAGGGGAAGTCGCGATACAACAAGCGGTATGGAACAAAGTAAAAGTTATAATATTGCTTCATTCTTGCGAAAGCGGCAGTATTGAGCGGAGCAGTACGCGAAAAAGTTGAAGCATTTACACGAAACTTGTCACCTGGCAAGCAGTCTTGCAAGAAACAAGGGAGGATTTCGCCGCATTTACTTGAAAATATACGGCGTTGAGAAAGGTCAAAGGCGTTTCTTGAAACGTGGTTTTTGACTTTAGGAACGAAGAGGTTTTGTTTCGTCATAAGTAATATAATCTTTAGTAGTTATAAATATATTAGTCATAATCTTTAAGGGTATATTTTTCCTTGATTTTTTTGTATTTAGTGAGGTCATAAAGTCTACTTTCGCAGTATGTTTTCCAAGCATAAAAGAACCGAGTTTTGCGATAATCAGAGATGCGAGGAAGATATACACCACCATCAACAAACCAACTTTCAAGTTGCAAAAAGTCAAGGGGCTTTGCACCATCATCAAGCAACTTTTGTATGTCGTTATGCTGGTTAAGTAGCTTTTCTAACTCCATACGGCCGTAAAATTGCCGAGTCTTAAAGAGGTGAAAAGTGTGGCAGTTGTGAGAGTAAAGGCAAGCACTTTGTAAGAACTTTTTAGAAACGAGGACATCAAAATAGACACTGGAGTAAATTCTTTCGGGGTCTTGTATGTCCTTAAGTTTTTCGCCAAAGGCCTTATAATATTTAGGATAAGGCGCAAAGGGGCAAGTATTATATTCAAATATTTCATCAGTTAGAATTCTTGCGATTTCTGACGAGCGGAAATTAGTAAATCCAACCGCGAGGTGATAGCGTGCGAGGCAAAGTATATCATCGATGCGGCCAAAGTCGCGACATCTTGGGAAAACGGAACTCTTAAGACAAGATGGGAAGTTAAAGGTTTGCTCATTACCATCACACGAGAGAGAGAAAGAGAGAGGGCAACCGCAGACGAATTTTTTGAAGATTGTACTATTTTGTTTAACAAGCGAGCAGCCGAATTTTTGCGAGTGTCTTGCGCGGGATTTAACACCGCTTGAACTATATAATGGTGAAATGCAAGCAGTGCCCGACATATAAGATGTAAGGTATCGGGAGTTATTGCCTCGGTAATACTTGGCAACCACATTACCATAGTACCAACATTCACGCGAATTTTCGAACAAAAAAGCACGTGCGATTTCGGATTTACAGAGAAATATAACGTGAAAGTGAGGGCGGAACGTAGTTTCGCCGTATTCTGCGCAATACAAGTAACGAAAAGAGTATTTTTTTCCGAACTTTCTCCGAAAGCGCTCACGGATACGGGAAATATATTGTTGTATATCAGCGATTTTAAGAAAGGGTACTTGTCCGTTAGTAAAATAAGTTGGGAAGCGTCGAACATAGTTTTTTGAGATTTTGCCGAGAAACTTGCGTTGCTCGAGGGTGTGGAATTGTTGTGTAAATAACTCGCCAGTAGCAAGGTCTACAAGATTGCATATACTACCATCATACAAGAGTGTAGCACGTGGGATATCTCTGTTACGATAGGTAAGAGTAACAAACAAACTGCAAGGATTATCCATTAACTCCAGCGTACCAAGTTGGCTTAAGGTATCAGCAGCATGAACGCGGCAGTATGCACACTGGCGACAAGGTACGAAACGGGTTTGACCATCGGCACAAGTCACCTGAATAGGGTGCAAGCAACCAAAAGACACAAGATTTTTCGGGCGAGATACTGACATTTTAGAGTAATTCTAGACGAGAAGAAAAGTAAAGATATTTAGAAGGTACGCGCAATCGATTGAGAGACCGAGAATTAAGCCACTTTGTCGAGTAGATAAAAATCAAATCCCATTTATTTGGAATAAAAGAGGGGATAAGAAACACAGACACATATTTTAGACCTACATGTTGGGCGTTTTTGACGAAGTTACGAACGAAACCACGGATAACGGGAATTTCAACACAAGTCTTATCAACACAATTAATAACCTCGTGCAAAATAATTTGCGTATCAGGCAAAACAGGTTTGGAAAGCATAGGCTAAGCGTTGTAAATCATATCAAGTTGTTTATCAGCATGATGTGAAAGAGCATCAATAGAAGCAAGGTTATCACTATCCAAGCGAGGAGCACTCTCACAAATTGAAGAAAGAAGCGCAGAAATAATCGAAAGAGATTTAGTAGCATTGTCTGAAAGATTATTATCTTTGTCAGATAAAAGACGATTTACAAATTTGAAAACAATGTTCAAAATGAAAAGAAGTACTTGTAATTGTAGTTTCATATTGATGAATTTTTATGTTACGCAGCGCAAATATAATATGATTATGTGGAAATGAAAAGAATGTATGTTATGTTTAATAACGAATTACCGATCAACGTATAACCCCCTATTCTGTAATTTATGATTGACAGGGCTACTATTCAGCGAGTAATGGATGCCACAGATATTGTAGATGTGGTGAAGGAATTTGTGACTTTACGCAAATCTGGTGCAAATTACAAAGGCTTATGTCCATTTCACAACGAACGTACACCTTCCTTTAGCGTATCACCGGCTAAGCAACTGTGCAAATGCTTCTCATGTGGAAAAGGCGGCAATGCTGTTCACTTCCTGATGGAACTGGAGCAGATGACCTATCCAGAGGCAATAAAATGGTTAGGACGCAAATATGGTATCGAAGTCAAAGAGAAAGAGTTGACCGATACAGAGCGAATTGAACAGAGCGAACGTGAAAGTATGTTCGCTCTAAATGAGTGGGCCAACAATTATTTTCAAAATATATTGCATGATAACGTTGATGGCGTTGCAATCGGCATGGCATACTTCCGTTCGCGTGGTTTTCGAGATGATATAATTAGAAAATTCAATCTTGGATATTCGTTAGAACAACGTGACGCTTTTGCTAACGCTGCCATGGCACATGGTTTTAGTAAAGAATACTTGCTTAAAACGGGATTGTGTTATCAAACAGAAGATGGACACTTGTTCGATCGATATCATGGTCGCGTCATTTTTCCTGTGCACACTGTTTCCGGGCGTGTTGTGGCTTTTGGCGGCAGAGTTCTGAATACTGAAAAGCACAAGAACGTTGGTAAATATGTCAATTCTCCAGAGAGTGAGATATATAGCAAAAGCCATGAGCTATATGGACTTTACCAAGCAAAACAAGCTATCGTGAAACATGGTAGATGTTTCTTGGTAGAAGGATACACGGACGTTATATCCATGCATCAATCTGGAGTGGAAAATGTTGTCGCTTCGTCTGGTACATCGTTAACAGAGGGACAAATACGTCTGTTACATCGTTTTACTGAAAACATAACGGTACTTTACGATGGTGACGCTGCAGGTATTAAGGCAAGTTTGCGTGGTATAGATATGTTACTTGCCGAGGGCCTGAATATCAAGGTCCTTTTGTTGCCAGATGGCGATGACCCAGACAGTTTTGCACGCAAACACCGGTCAGAGGAATTTCAAAACTACATTGATCAGCACCAAGTAGATTTCATTAAATTCAAAACAAACCTTCTCTTGAAAGGTGCGGAAGGAGACCCTATCAAACGTGCCGAATTGATAACAGATGTGGTTCATAGTATCTCTGTTATTCCCAATGAGGTCGTGCGTCAGATGTATATCAAGGAAAGTGCTGTCGCCCTGTCGGTTAATGAAGAACTGATTGTTAATGAGATAAACAAGCAGCACCGCAAACAGGTATCATCAGACTATTCGAGTGATGAGAACAAACAACAGACTGACACTTCTGCTGAACATAGCACTACGTCTCATGCAAATAACACAGTTAAAGGCAATGCTGAAGAGGAGATGTTGGCGTCTTTGGTCGTGAAATTCGGGAATATGTACATTGATGCGCTTGGAACTGAAAGCAGTGCAAACTCTGAAGGTCAAGTTACTGTTGCTGCGTTTATTGAAGACAGCCTCAAGTCAGACGGGCTAACTCTTACTACTCCCCTGCTCAACAAGATATTGACCGAGGCATTGAGGTTGTCAGCCAACAAGGAGTGGGAATCCCTACCCTATTTCCTTAATCACCCCGATCCACGAATTAGTAAATTTGCTGTAATGGTGGGCCAAGATAATTTTATTTTGAGTAGCCGGCAACGTGAGCAATATGTCGAAGATAAGTATAAACTCGATGATATTGTACCACGCATACTACACGACTACAAGCATGCAGTGATAAAAGGTCAATTGCAACAAATACTAATACAATTGCGCAATCCTCAGTTACAGACTGACACCTTAAAGGCCGAATCCTTAATGAAGGAGTATATGCAATTAAGCCAGATTGAGCGTAAATTGGCAAAAGTATTAGGCGATCGTGTAGTACTGAAATAAATAAGTAACTCAATGGTAACTATCAGCGAAATCTTCATTGCAAGCTTGACAAAACATAGATTATTAGCTAACCATTTATGAGCAATAGCACAGAAAATACAATAACGTGCATTTTTTTAACTAAGCACTTAGCCATTTATAAAAAAATGCTTACCTTTGCTCATATAATAACGAACAAAGAATGGCGCTGATTGACCCTCAATGCGCTATAACAAGAAAATAAAAAATGGGCATATTACAAGACAGATTAGCAAAATACACCTTGCCACAACAATACAAAGCAAAGGGTGTATATCCTTATTTCCGTGCAATTGAAGGTAAACAAGGTACCGAGGTTGAGATGGGCGGACATCACGTGTTGATGTTTGGCTCAAATGCGTATACCGGACTGCCTGGTGACGAACGCATTATTGATGCAGGTATTAAGGCCATGGAAAAATATGGTTCAGGTTGTGCTGGTTCGCGTTTCCTTAATGGTACGTTGGACCTGCATTTGCAACTCGAAAAAGAACTGGCCGAATTTGTAGGTAAGGACGATGCTTTATGCTTCTCTACGGGATTTACTGTAAATTCTGGTGTTATTCCCGCTCTTACAGGACGTGAGGATTACATCATCTGCGACGATCGCGATCATGCCTCTATTGTGGACGGCTGTCGTTTGTCGTTCTCAAAGCGTTTGAAATATAAGCACAATGATATGGCTGATTTGGAGCGTCAATTACAAAAATGTGCTCCAGAGTCTGTCAAGCTGATTGTAGTAGATGGTGTGTTCTCTATGGAAGGAGATTTGGCCAATCTGCCTGAAATCGTAAAACTTAAGCATAAGTACAATGCCACTATCATGGTAGATGAAGCACATGGTATTGGAGTATTCGGCCGTCAGGGACGTGGTGTGTGCGACTATTTTGGCTTGACCGACGAGGTAGACTTGATCATGGGCACATTTAGTAAGTCTCTTGCTTCAATCGGTGGATTTATTGCTGCAGACGAAAGTATCATAAATTGGTTACGCCATAATGCGCGTACATACATTTTCTCTGCTTCAAATACGCCTGCTGCTACAGCTTGTGCGCTTGAAGCTCTGCATATCATTCAGAATGAACCTGAACGTATTGAAGCTCTGTGGGATGTAACCCGTTACGCATTGAAACGTTTTAAGGAAGAGGGTTTCGAAATAGGCGACACAGAATCACCTATCATTCCGTTGTATGTGCGTGATACAGAAAAGACTTTTGTTGCAACAGCGCGTGCCTTTGATGAAGGTGTGTTCATTAATCCAGTGATTCCACCAGCATGCGCCCCTCAAGACACGCTCGTGCGTGTAGCTTTAATGGCCACTCATACAAAAGAACAAGTAGATCGTGCTGTAGCCGCCTTGCGCAAGGTGTTCTGCGAGTTAGGCATAATTAAATAACGCATTTCTATAACAATACAATAAGGGAATTGACAATATATAAGCTGCATTGTAAGATTCGAAGAGAATCTTTCAATGCAGCTTATGTCTTATAAGGATTTTGCGGCATTATTCGTACGTATCAGTATAGTTCTACTAATCAAGAAGTCTATGTTTTTGCGAACATGGTCTGGGTATACCAACGAGTACAATAAGTAGGACGGTCCATCAAGCTATAGACAAGCTCTACCCGATTTATTATGCCCAAATAAGAAAAATAGGAGATAAGTACTTGATAGCACTTATCTCCTACTCGATTGCTCAAAAGAACGAATAAATTAAGCTTCCGCAGGTGCTTCTGTAGCTTCCTCTGCGGGAGCGTTTTCAGCTTCTGCAGCAGCCTTAGCGGCAGCTTCGGCTTCTGCTTTAGCAGCGGCTTCAGCAGCCTTCTTTTCAGCTACCTTCTCTGCTATCTTCTCGTTAACCTTCTTTTCAGCTTCGAGACGAGCTTCAGCAGCAGCTTTCTTGTCAGCAGCCTTCTTGTCAGCAGCGGCAGTTGCCTTTGCGTCCTTAGCTTGCTTCCAAGCATCAAATTTAGCCTTTGCTGCAGCTTCATCAAATGCCCCCTTGCGTACACCACCATTAAGGTGTTTCATGAGCATCACACCTTCGTTAGAAAGGATGTTGCGTACGGTGTCAGTAGGCTGTGCACCATTTTCTACCCAATACAAGGCGCGTTCAAAATTCAAATCTACTGTTGCAGGATTGGTGTTGGGATTGTATGTACCAATCTTTTCAGTAAACTTACCATCACGTGGTGCTCTTACGTCAGCGATTACGATGCTGTAAAAAGCGTAGCTCTTACGGCCATGACGCTGCAAACGGATTTTTGTTGCCATTTGTTTTTTATTTTTATAGGTTTGAATTATGCCATTATCTCGTAACGGCGCTGCAAAGTTACTACTTTTCTTTTGATTTACAAAGCATTCTCATACAAGTTGTAATTTTAATTGAAGTGGCTTTGTTTATAAATTTGTGTAAGAAATGCAATTCTATTGCGGTAGAATGTGCTGAGAATCGCAGAAGTTCGGAGTGGCAAGGAAAATTTCTCCTATTTCGTTCATATTCCATTTGTTTATGACAAACTTAATTCTCTGCTAAAATAAATAGCCCTTCCTTAATGCGACTTACCAATCCTTTACTATACAGAGGCGTTTCAAATCATACATAGAACCATTGTATATATTCAAATCTACATTTCCTTTTATTCCGTCAATGTGTCCGCAATCTGTGTGTTGCCAAAAACGCCATTTGCCGCTATATGTTAATGAGTGTACGTAATAGTGTGCAATCCAGTATGGATATCTGTCAAACTCTTTTGTATTTAGGTAGTCTTTCTTGAATTTGTAATTTGTGTAGATTATAGGGGGAACGCCATATTCCTTTTCCACCACCCTTAACCAAGTGAGTGAAGCTTTTCGTAATTTTTCTACAGAAAGATTGCCTTTCTCCTCGATATCAAGCACAGGGGGAAGGTCACCCTCTTCAAGATGAACCTGTTTAAGAAAGTATTTAGCTTGTACAGTGGCTGACACATTAGGTTTGAAATAATGATATGCACCGCGTAAGAAACCATTGTCTCTTGCTTGATAGAAATTGTCGTTGAAATTTTTATCAAGATGATTTTCACCTTCTGTCGCTTTGATAAATATAAAGCTTATAGTTTCTCCGTTTACAGTCGCATTTTTAACCTTATGCCAATCTATGTCACCTTGATGATGACTTATATCTATACCATGAATAGAGAAACCCTCTGGATACATTTCATTGCCATTCAGAGCTTGCCATTTTAGGCTGTATGGTACTACAAAATAGATGTACACAAAATAGCAGAAAATGCCAACTAAGCAGATAATAGAAAGTCTGATGAAAAGAATACGCGCCTTTTGGTTGATATTGCGAAATGCTGATATCGCCTTCTCCTTCAAAGAGATATGTCTCTTGCTGCGAGAATATGTGCGACGGCTTCGTGTTGGTTTGTATGCACCTCCCCTACTCTTCTTGCAATTTACTCTCACTGTTTTTCTATTTGAAGGATTCTTTAGGACCATATTAAAAAGTAAAAAGAGGATAAACGATATACAATGTATTAAAGAATATACTTCACCACGATTGCTATCGTTTATCCTCGCTCTATATCAACTCTTCATTATTTGAAGAGCATGTTATTATTTACCCTGTTCTAATTTCAGAGTAGCAGTGCATTGGTCACAAACTTCAGATGGACCCCAGTACTGAATAGGACCAGGATAAACGAAGCAAGTTTTTTCAGCCCATTCTGCACGATGCTCAGCAAACTTCTTGAAAGGAGCACCATCCAAACGAACCAAAGCCTTTTTGATAACGGGCTTCATCTTGCCGTTACGGCGTTCCATATTCATCATCATTGTAATAGGCACACCGCCGGCTACCCATTGTTCTGCAGGTGCAGTAGTGTTCTTTACAATAGCCATATAGCCAGTCTTGCCATTAGCAACGAGCTGTGCTGCGCTTGTACCGAGTGCATAGCAATAGTCTGCATCGTAGTTTGAAGGTGCTGCGCAACGACCCTCGTAACCAAAGAAGTGGTGCTGTGCAGAGAATTTGCCTACAAACTTACCTTCTTTCTTCCATGCAGCAAGTTTGTTGCCAACCATTTCAGAGAGGAGCTTCTCGGTTTCAATGAGCGAAACTTGTACGTTTCCGTGAGGGTCACGTTCCATTGTAAGCTGCTTGGCAACGCCTTCAGGAAGGCTCTCGTAGATAGCAGCATTCTCCTTTGACAATTTGCCAAGAATCCAGGCGCGTTGTTCAGCTGCTGCTACAGTTGCAGCTTCCGGTGTAGCCAAAAGGTCATTCAATTCAGCAATAAGCTTTTTCATTGCGGGAATGAATTCAATCAAACCTTCCGGAATCAATACTGTACCAAAGTTGTTACCATTAGCTGCACGTTTTGCAACAATCTCAGCAATATATGTTACGATGTCATCAAGAGTTTGGTTCTTTGCTTCAACCTCTTCGCTAATGATACATACATTAGGCTGGCACTGAAGGGCGCATTCCAATGCGATATGGCTGGCTGAGCGACCCATCAACTTGATAAAGTGCCAATATTTACGTGCAGAATTAGCATCGCGCTGAATGTTACCTATAACCTCTGCGTAAGTCTTGCATGCAGTATCAAAACCGAATGAAGTTTCGATCTGGTCATTTTTCAAGTCGCCATCAATAGTCTTGGGGCAACCGATAACTTGTACGCCGCAGTTATGAGCAGCATAGTACTCAGCCAACACGCATGCGTTAGTATTCGAATCATCACCACCGATAATCACGACAGCTTTGATGCCTAACTCGCGAATAATTTTCAAGCCACTTTCAAACTGATCTTCTTCCTCAAGTTTAGTACGGCCAGAACCAATCATGTCGAAACCACCAGTATTGCGGTAATCGTCTATGATGGCATCAGTAAGTTCGATGTACTTGTGGTCAACCAAACCGCCAGGTCCCATCAAAAAGCCGTAAAGCTTGTTTGCAGGGTTCTGCTTCTTGAGTTCATCATACAGACCGCAAATCACATTGTGACCGCCAGGAGCCTGACCACCCGAAAGGATGATGCCAATATTCATTGGAGCATACTCTTTCTTTTCGTTTGTGGGAACAAACTCTACCAAAGGCATACCATATGTGTTAGGGAACAATTTCTTGATTTCCTCTTGATCACCTACACTTTGAGTGGGTTCACCTTCTTTGATACTTACATTGCCACGCAAGCCTGCGGGCAGCTTGGGCTGGTAAGCAGCACGTGCAATTTGTAATGCGCTTTTTTCCATGAAAATTGAAGTTAATATTCGTCTTTTAAGTTGGTTCGTATTATTAAGTGATATTCCGTGTATTGTCAGCACAGGCCAACTACATGAAAAATCCCGAAATATTTCCTTTGCAAAGTTAGTTATTTTTTGTGTTACGCTACATTTTCAGATTGTTTATTTTGCGTTACAGCTAAACTTTGCATGCCATGATGGTGTCCAAAATGTCAGATATTATTATAATGGACAATCACCCATTAACAAATACCTCAACAATTTGTGAACCGCCATCGGGTACTATAAAATGTTCTAAGGCAGGACGCAGGTCGTCAAAATTTTGAACGCCAGTATAACCTATATGGAATGTTTGTGCAATTCCTGCAGCCGTATAAGTCTGTTGTCCAGCAGCTATAAATTTGTCGCGTGCCGGTGACTTCTCTAATCCCTTCAACTGGTCAAAGATACCGCCATGATTATTATTGAGCAACAATATTCGCAGATTTGACGGTAGTGACACGTTCCATAAGGCATTCGCATCATAGAAGAAACTTAAATCGCCTATTATTACAATGCTAAGTCCCCACATCTTCATCGCATATCCAACAGCCGCAGACAATGACCCCTCAATGCCGTTAACGCCACGGTTGCAAAGGATTGGTTGCACACCCGACTTGAAATAATTGCCAGCTATTCTTACTGATGAGCTGTTGGCCAAATGCAATGTATAATCACAAGCGAGTGTTTGCGTTTTCATATACAAATGCCTAATGACGCAATTCATTGTCAAATGCTCCTCATCTGCCAATAATCCATCTTCTAATATCTTTGCGGTATCGGCAAGCCTGCGTTCAGCTTTGGCAACACCCTCATGCTTTCGGGGAAGTTTCATTGATAGTTGCGCTAAGGCTGGCTGAACAGCTGATTGAATTTTGTATTGCAAATGGCAGAAAGTGTCTATCAAACCTTGTTCCTCGTCTATTCGTATCACACAACAAGAGGTGTTGCGTAACAGACTCTTGAATGATTTGTGGACAAAGTTTCCTCCAATTTGCACCACTAAATCAGGTTTCAATGCATCAGTTTGCGTCGAAAGATAGTCAAAAGCATTCAGCAAATGATTACCAGGCACATCTGATATAATTTCAGGCAATACAAGCATCTGCTTATTTTCAACGATATCAGCAACTTCCTTACGAATGTCGCCCCTTTCATATTGGCCAATTAAGAGCACTGGCAATTTGGCATTCGCTATAATGTCAACAATGTTTTGTGGTATTGGAGTGCTATTTGTAGGGCAAGTTACGCTAATTACGCGTTCATTGGGCAACTGCACCGTATTAAAGCTAAACATAGGCTCTTCTATTGCCACGTTAATATGTGCTGGTCCGCCCTCACCATGATATAGGCTATTAAGGGCCTCATTGATATGCAAATTATTTGTCCAGCTGTCACCTTCGTTTCGTGGCGGATTGATTTGTGCCGTTTTACAATAAGGTTCCAAAGCACCAGTTTGCTGCAGAGTCTGACCGTCATATTGGCCAATCCACTGTTGTGGTCTATCTGCCGAAATAACAAGTAACGGCAAGTGTCGGTAGTACGCCTCGGCAACAGCCGGCACACAATTGAGCAATGCTGTGCCTGATGTGACACACACTATTGTTGGTTCTTGAGTAGCCAAAGACATTCCCAGGGCAACAAATGCTGCACTGCGTTCGTCTGTAACAGGGTGTATGCTTACTTTGCCTTGTCTATGTAATTCATACAAATTATGAACAATCGTCGCATTACGCGACCCTGGACACACCACGGCATTGCGTATATTGTAAGCTACGAGTAGTGCTGTTAATTGGTTTACTTGTGTTGTGTCGCAATACATTTTTATTTTAATTTCGTTTTATCAGCTGCCTCATGGTCGCCATTTTCCTAACAGTTTCTTCCCATTCTTCGTTTTCCTTACTTTCAGGCATGATGCCACCGCCAGCATAAAGGGTCGCCATGTTTGCATTTAATTGCATGCAGCGCAATGATACATACAGCATGGTCTGCTCTTCCAGCAAATACGGTCCGCTAAATCCCGCATAATAAAACCGGGAAGTGGGTTCTATTTCTAATATGGCCGACTTTGATTTTTCGCGTGGTAGTCCACACACCGCAGGAGTTGGGTGTAAAGTCTGTAGCACCTGCCACAGATTAACATTGTCCTTCAAAGTAAAAGTAATGTCATTACACAAATGCTGTATGTTACCACTGCGCAACGAATATGTTGGCGAAATATCCATATCCTCTGTTACTGGCTTGAGTGTAGTTGCAATAAAATCCTTAACAAGCACTTGTTCCTCTTTGTTCTTGTTGTCCCATAAAGCATCTTTGTTGTCGTTCCATGGCAGTGTTCCAGCCAAAGCTACAGTATGCCATACAGAATTTGTACGCTCAAGTAATGGCTCTGGCGTTGCTACAAGCCATGTACCTGAAACTGGGGTGTGCCAAAGCGCAACAAAATTGTTAGGTCGAAGAGTACAAGCTCTCAAAAATAATTTTTCAGCATCAAGGTTTGACGACAACTTACAGTTTAATCTGCGCGATAGTACAAGCTTCTTAATAGCCTTATTATCAAACATCTCAGATACGGATTTGAAAGCTTTACTGTATGCCCTTCTTTCTTCTAATGCGTCATCTACAAAGCCAATATCGCTAACATCTGCAGTTGGTTCTATCTCACTTACACTCGTTGCATCAGGTTCTATAAACAATATAGGACATTCTTCTGAACAAACGAAAGGTGCAATTAAATAGCCTCCTGTCGTTGGTATATCTTCAAGTGTTTGAAAAGTCCTTGGCTTGCTGAATTGTTCAATACGCGTAAATACTTTTTCGTGAGGACATTTGAATAGTGCAAAAGCCTGGGGCGTCATGTTATTTTTTGCCATCACGTTCATGCAACTTTGCTTCATTCCAGATGGCGTCCATTTCCTCTAAGCTCATATCTGTAAGATTACGTCCTTGTTTCATAGTGTGAGCTTCAAGATAATTAAAGCGTCTAATAAATTTCTGATTGGTGCGCTCCAGTGCATTGTCCGGATTTATCTTGTACAATCTTGCAGCATTGATAAGGCTGAACATCACATCACCAAATTCGGCTTCAGCCTTGTCTTTATCCATGTGTTCTACTTCCGTCTCAAATTCTCCTATTTCCTCTTTCACCTTTTCCCAAACTTGAGACTTCTCTTCCCAATCAAAACCCACATTGCGCGCTTTATCTTGTATTCGATACGCTTTTATTAGCGAAGGCAATGCTTCTGGCACACCAGCCAAAACGCTTTTGTTGCCATCTTTTTCCTTCTGTTTCAGCAGTTCCCATTGCTCGCTTACTTGCTGTGCTGTATCTATGTGATTGTTGTCCTGTCCTTTTGGTGGAAACACGTGGGGGTGACGGAATATAAGTTTGTCGCATAATTCACGACAAACGTCTGCTATGTCAAAATCACGTGTTTCCGAACCAATCTTTGCATAAAAGCATACATGCAAAAGCACGTCTCCCAATTCTTTACAAATATTCTTCGTGTCGTGCTTCATCAGCGCATCGCACAATTCGTATGTCTCTTCTATGGTGTTTGGCCGTAAACTCTCGTTTGTTTGTTTGCGGTCCCACGGGCATTTCACACGTAGTTCGTCAAGTACATCAAGCAAACGGCCGAAAGCCTGCATTTGTTCCTCTCGCGTATGTGAACCTCTATTATTATTTTTATTAGCTGTTTCCATAAACTAAATTTTTGTATGAGTATGTGCACATCTTCAGTTGAGATGCCAAACCATATTGGCTAAACTAAGATTTATATAAACAAATTTTGAAAACCTGCGTAATAGGTAAAAGACATGGCAACTTAGGGTCGCCCACTTTTTTTGACCACAAAATTACACTTTTATTGCCGATTTGCGTAATTTTGCGATATGGAAAAGTTCGACGTACACATATTAGGTTGCGGCAGCGCCATGCCCACATTGAAGCATTGGCCGTCGGCTCAGGTGGTAAACATACGCGAAAAGCTATTTTTAATTGATTGCGGTGAGGGTGCACAAGTGCAATTTAGACAAGCGCGTCAAAAGTTTTCGCGTTTGTCACACATCTTTATATCCCATTTGCACGGCGATCACATCTTTGGTCTGATAGGATTGCTGTCAACCTTGTCTTTGGCTGGTCGAACGTTACCCATGCACATATATGCCCATGCCGAGTTAGAAGAACTCATGCGTCCTCAGCTCAATTTCTTTTGCAAGGGCATAGCCTTTGATGTCATTTTCCATCCACTGCCAACAGTCGACCAATCGATCTTGATTTATGAGGACCGCTCTGTAATGGTCTACACCATTCCCTTGCGGCATCGAGTGCCGTGTTGTGGCTTTTTGTTCAAGGAACGACCTCCCTTGCCTCACATTCGTCGCGACATGATCGATTATTTGGATATTCCGTATTACGCTATAAATTCCATAAAACAAGGAGCAGATTGGACTATGCCAGACGGACACGTTGTGCCTAACGAGCAGTTAGTCTTTCCCGCAGACAAGGGACGGGCGTATGCATATTGCTCCGATACATGCTATCGTCCGCAAAATGTGCCTATTCTTCGCGGAGTTGACGTCCTTTATCATGAAGCAACTTTCGGACAAGACAATTTGGCGAGAGCTATTGAAACTTTACATTCTACTGCATTACAAGCTGCGCAAATAGCAAAGGCTGCAAGTGTCGGCAAATTAGTTATTGGACATTTTTCCTCACGGTATGATGATGAGAACGTATTGCTAAACGAGGCAAAGTCCGTCTTTCAAGAAACATGTTTGGCCAAAGAGGGTTTGACAATAACATTGTAATTCTGCAATTATTTAACCCGTTAGCACAAAAATGCGTGCTAACGGGTTTTACTTTCAATTATACTGCAAGTAAACATGCGTAATGAGTCATAAGCAAATTTCAGAAAATAGTTGAATATGCTCAAACGCAGACCTTTCAGAAAGACTAACAGCAATCATACTTTTGTTGCAATGCCCCAATTTGCGGTGTGATATGTGACGCGTAAATTGTCACTTCTATGTTTGAGGCGCAAGCGTATTGTTTCAAGCATCTTACTCCGTATTTTATAGCTTCGTGCAAATGTTGATGGTCGCCATCATAAGCATTGATAAGCACCAACAAGTTAGTAGTGTCAAGAGATACCATTGTGCGTGTAGAATCACTCGTTGGTGTGGCAAACGCACCTTCTGTATCGCGATAGACTGGCAAATTCTCGATATTGAGTAAACCTCTGCCTATAGCCTGATATGGTTCGTTTGCTCGTCCAATACCAAGCTCCACATTATTACCTGCTATGCACGCTCCGTCCAAAGCGGCAGTGGAGTAACCTGTGTACAATGACAGGAGGTTGACCACATCAACAACCGTGTTAATGTGGTACAACTCCTTACCTTGCAATATTCTGCGTGCAAGTTGCTCACAGGCTGGACGGTAACGGCTCGGATCCTTACCAAATGCCTTGTAAGCCAAGCGGGTTGCGTAAATTCCAGCACGTTCTTTAATCGTGTCAATAGTGTACTTCCCCGAGATTTCGTTACCATAAGCAGTAATTTCTTCCCACAGGGCATCAGATAAAGCACTGTTTTTTACGGTAGCATGAATCCCCGCGCCACAGAAATCGGGGCAGATGTTCTTGAATGATTCAGATACAGCTATACTTACCATCTATTTCTAATTTGTTCTTTTGCAACAATCACGAATTTCTGCCACACATGTCACAGAAGTCGCAATACTTGCAGGTATCTTTGTTGTTAGTACATTCAAATGGATTTTTGGGGTCAATTATCTCTGAAAGCAAACCTATGAGCTTTGACTTAAACTCCTCGGCATATGCTCTAAAGTCCGTGCATGACTTGCCTTCAAAAGATATATATGGATTAAACCCTTCTTTTCGAAAATGATGTACATAATAAAGCGCGGGCACCAAAGGTAAACTCTTGTATTGTGAAAACTCTGGACTTTCGTGTACTATCAAGCAATAAGCAAATGTCTGGAACGGGTGTTTAGGATCTTTCTTTTTAGAATCTTTCTTTTTGGGATCTTCCTTTTGTTGATGGTTAAACATGTGTTCCATGTCCTTCACTTCTACACTATTGCCCCCCGTTTTATAATCCACCACGCGCAGACACCGACCAACGCCTTCGAGTTCAGCTAAATCGAGCCTGTCTATTTGGCCATATAACCTAATGTGAACCAATTTGCCTTCTTTCCCAAAAGGTACTTTCAGAAATGTCTCGGCATCGCGTTCGGCTGCTACAAATTCGAGGCTATTCAGAGTCAAAGCCTTGTTGGAGTTAAATTCTCCTGAGTCGTATTTGATTGTATCATGCAGAAATTTGTTGACAATTGTTTCGGCCATCGCAGTGCGTTCTATTTTCGTATCAAGGAATGCTCCTCTGACAATATCCTGCAATTGCACATTGTTTTTGACTTCCAAATAATTGCGCAATGATTTCGGCTCAATACATTGCCTTCCAATTACGTCATCGTAAAAGGACTGAGCTGCATAATGAAAGACTGTACCCAAATCTCGTGGGTCAATTATGCCATCAGTGTCATCTGGTTTACGGAGATGCTTAATGTAGTGATAATAGAACTTACGATTGCACGACAAATATGTATTGAGTGCCGAAGGCGAGAATTCATTACAAAATGGCTGTTCCATATTCTCTGCGTTTGTGCAGATCTTCAGTTCCGGCAAAGACAACGGTCGTGGCACGCTTCTCAGATGATAGCGTTTGATGTCTTTCCCTAATTGCGGGTCATAATGCATGCTACGCATAAAGCGCGACATCTCGCCTCTATGTGTGCCTGACGTCGAATTGTTGTAAACTAAAGTCACATCTTGGGCGCGCTGCATCAATCGGTAGAAATAATAGGCATAAACGGCCGTTTTGCGCAGGTATGTGGTTAGTCCGTACCGTTTGCGAATTAAGAAAGGAATAAATGATGCATCAGTTGCTTTTTGTGGCAGTATACCCTCTCCTACCGATAGCATCAATACATGCTTAAAGTCCAGGCATCGTGTTTCGAGCACGCCCATAATCTGTAGTCCAACGGCTGGTTCTCCATGGAACGGTATTGTTTGGCTGCGCATGACCTGTTTGAGAAGTTTGAACAGTGTGTCCAGACCTATATACAAATTATTAGTTCCTTCTGTCGACAGGGTGTCAGTCTCAATTAGTTTAACAAAACGTGATATAATAGTGTATATTTGGAAGTATGACTCCGTGTACAATATGTTTTTCCAATCATCAATCTTGTACTTCTTGCGCACATCGACCGCATCATTTTTCACTAATTGTTGAATTACTAACAACTTGTCCATCGCCTCGCTTTGTTGCAATGGCATAGGTTTGGTTCCCTCAGGCAGTTTGCAACGTCGTACATTTTGGTCATACAACATCTCATTCATAAACCTTATCACAGAGGCATAAGCTGGTGTGTGTGTCAGGGGGAAACCCTTTGTGATGTTCACATCATATCCCTTGCTTTTGGGCAGGGCGTGTAGTACGGGCAAAAGCTGTCCCTCGTCGCATAGCACAATAGCAGTTTGTCGTGCCTCATTGCTGTCTAATTTTCCATCACATCGTGTCGACAACCATTGGTCGACATATTGTGCTTGTATGGCATCGGTGTCGGCAGCAACAAAGGTTATACCAAGTTCTGTTCCACTTCTGCCTGTCAGATTGTTGTATAGACCTGTATCGTTGGCCAATTCATTAGGGAATGTCTTAAGATTTTCCTGTAAGAACACACCGGCCTCTGTTGGGGCAAGAGGGTCATTATTATTGACATAATGAACATCATAATCCCAATAGAACAGGGCCTTTCCCTCAGCTTGCAGCAACTTGAACAGTTCTTTTTCAACAGAATCAAGCACATTAAAGCCAACAAAAGCATAGTAATCAAATTGTGCCGGCAATACCAATTCTTGACGTTTAAGCCGTTCGAGCACATCGCGGTATAGCTGTCCCTCATAGGCCATTCCGTCTTTGGCCAAATCCTCTTTCAGTCCTTTATACAGGGGTAGCATTGCCTCCCACAACTGCATGAAGCGCTCACGTATTTTACTGCGGTCCTTAACAGAAAAGTCACCTGCAAATTTACGTAATTGCGCAATTTGATCCTCATCTAATATTTCATCATAGGCCCCTATCTCTTGATATTCCCGCAAGTCGCGGAATATTTTGTCTGCATCACCCAGATTCTTGTCAAGGTCATCAAAATCGGCTAACAATCTCTCTCCCCAACCATAAAAATAGTCGAGAGATTCGTTACTATTTGTTGCCTTTGCATAATGCTTGTACAACCGGCACACAACATCAACTGGATCAGCTATTTGCAAATGCGACAACGATGTAAACAGCTCGCTGATAGTCATATAGGTTGGCGCCCACATAACCTCGTTGCCTGTTACCAAATATTCGTTCAAAAAAAGGTTCGCACGTTTGTTCGGAAATACCACAGCCACGCGACTTAGATTGTCGCCAAATTTATTTTTTAGCGACGATGCTACATGCTGCAAGAAACTATCTATACATCTATCCATAACTACCCTTTTACTATTTAATATTCAATTCGATATCGCATACTTTTTCAACACCTTTTTCCAATGTGACATACCATAAGTAACCTTTTACAGGCTTGTTCAGAAGTTTGGCAAGGTTGTTCGCGTACATTTCCACTTGATCCTTATATTCTTCCTTCTCGCTGCCAAATTTATAGTCCACCACTACTGCATGATCAGCTGCTACCATCACACGGTCGGGACGAAACATTTTAGCGTGTCCGTCACTACGTATTAAAATGTTGTGTTCGTTGTACAACTCGTAAGTACCATCAAACCACCTTGCTGCTTCTTTTTCCTGCTGCAGTGCTGTTGTCACAAAAGTTAGAATCTCGTCAGCCTGCTTCTTTGTGGCCAACAACCCTTCGGCTCTCATTTTTTCTATGACGCCTGGTACGTCCTCCTTACGCTCTATCAGCGAAAATACTTGATGATACAATGTACCCTTGTTCATGAAGTAACGCGTTCTGCGTTGATGCTGCAATTCCGGCGTGTCACCTTCAATTTCTCTTTCGCTATCAGCCAAAAAGTCGAGCGCTTTTGAAGATTGAAAGAATTTAACCCCCGACAAGTCGTTGTGACTAATACTTACAGGAATATCATTGGAGTCTTGTTTGTCTTTCGCATCTTTAGCCCCTACGACATTGCCATAACATACAACACCTGGAGTCGTTTTTGTCTTCGTGTCGCTGGGTTGGAGGTTATTGACAAATGCGTCAATCAAGTTAAACGCACTACGGCCTCCTATTTTCGGTCGTTTACTCCATATAAACAGATTGCATTTTGCACGCGTAAATGCCACATATAGTGTGTTCAGACTGTCAACTCTTTGTTGCATGTGTTCGTTTTCATAAGATGTAGAATAAGCACTCTCATTCATCTTTTTTACATCTTTAACCGGCACTAAAGGTAATTTGCTTACCAAAGCATTCACGTTTGTGTCATGTGTCATATTCCGTTGAGGGGTACACCATATAATGTTATCTTTTTTGCTGCTCTCAAGTAAAAAATCGGCAAATGGTATGAACACTGTATGACCTTCAAGCCCCTTGGCTTTATGTATGGTCATCACGCGGACAGCATCTTCCACATTTACGGCAATAGAACGTTCTGAGAGTACATCATCCCAGAAAGAGATAAAGTCCTTAATGTCTGACGAATGATCGTTAATATAGCTTACCAAAGCATCTAAGAAATTGAAAATATAGGCAGACTGTTTCAGTTCGCCAAGCTTTTCTGCTTCCTCATAGTGCATCATCATCATCAAGTGCAGACAAAGTTCATACAGAGGCATTTGCTGCATTGTAGCACGTTGAGCATCATCAGCCAATGTGGTACATATTCCATCTATCATATCTAAATAGAAGTCCCTAAGTTCTTTATCTTCTATTTTGTCATAAATGGCATGTAATCCCTCGCGTAATAATGCCATTGCCAAGGTGTCTTTTTCGTTTAACAAAAACCTCAGCGCGTTAATTAAGGTCGTTACCATCAACGACGACTTTAACATGAAAGCCTCGGTAGATGTTATTGGAAACGCCGGGTCTTTTTCAGTAATATAGTCAATAATAGTTTGGGCCTCAGAATTCCTTCTTACCAGAATTAACATTTCGCCATACGGCACACCATGCTCTACATGCAGATTTACGGCCTGTACATAAAGGTCCTCTATTGTTTCCTCTGCAGCAGTATCCTTGTCATTCATAACAATGCGTACGTAGCCAGTCCCCTCTTCGCCACAACGTGGTGTCTGCTCAACGTCCTTATATATCTGTTGTATGATGTTGCTGTTATCCACCTCTTTCGGCAAATCAGGCATCAAATTGGTTTCATGACAGATCCAATCACCAGGTACCTCCCAATGTCTTTTATCAATATAAGTAGATGCTTTGACAAAAAAGGCATTATTGAAGCGTACAATTACGGGCAGACTACGGAAATTTTCGACCTTAGGCAATACTGTTACTGTTGTTTGGTTAAATTCTTTCTTGATATCGAATAAAATATTCCAATCGCCGCCACGCCAGCGGTATATGCTCTGCTTGATGTCGCCCACAAGCATACTTTCATCGCCTTGTGCCATATTCTCGAGCAACAATGTCTTGAAGTTGCTCCACTGCATGCGCGAAGTATCTTGAAATTCATCAATCATTATGTGTTTGAATGTTGTACCATATTTTTCAAACACAAATGAAGCATCGTTTCCCTTAACCATGCGGTTGAACAACTCGGGCGTGCGAGCCAACAGAAAGGTCTCATGCTCTGTCGTGTAACGCGTTATTTCACGCGAAATTGCTCCCAACAAACTCAGTTTGTCCAAATTTTCAAGTGTAAGTTCACAGTTATACACATCACATGCATACGTCTTACGCAGGTCTTCCATCTCTTTTAGTATGTCCGAAATGCGCTGTGCATGCCCACGCAATCCTTCCTTTTCCTTACAAGTTTTCTTAAACACGTCCTCCCAATTGTCAGCCATGTCCACAATGGCCTTTGCCGGTTCGCGGAATTCATGCTTGCGCAGGTTTTTCTCGTATGTTCGAATATTTTTGGCCTTCTCCTTGCTTACCCCAGCCACTGCTTCCACCTCTGGTTCTATACGCGCAATACAATCTTCAAGTTTCTCGTCAAATTGTCTTTTGTACGAGCGCAATGCATGATGCAAACGCCCCATATATTTAGAGTCTGAAGTAACTTCCTCTATTTCTTCATCATGAGCCATATATTCGCCGCGGAACAAATTGGCCTGAGCAAATCGTTTCAGTTCCTTCGCAATATTCCACCCCTTATCATCGTCAATATAGCGTTCAAGGACACTGATGAACAGACTCGTCAAATTGACATTTGCCTCATTACCAACACCTAACAGCATACGGTCCACTGATTGTGACACCACAGCCTTGTCATCGAGATCAACCCTAAAGCCTCGGGGCAACTTCAACTCATGTGCCAGATTAGTCAATAACGTTTGGAAAAAGGAGTCTATCGTTTCAACTCTAAAATGGTCATAATCATGCATAATTGCAGCAAGCACACCTTTCGCACGTCGCACAAGTACGTCCTTGCTAATTTTGGTCTCTTCGATAAGATTTTTCAAGAAATCCTTATCAGTACCGCCCTGAGCAAGATTGTCGAGTTGTTCCAATATGCGGTTTTTCATCTCGGCAGTAGCCATGTTGGTAAAGGTTACGGCCAAGATATTTGTAAAATCGCTCGCACGATCCGTAGCTACTGCCATGGCAATATATTTTAGCGCGAGCGTATACGTTTTTCCCGATCCAGCGGAAGCACTATAGACTAATAAACCCATATATCTTATTTTAACTTGTTGAATGATTGCCAACTCGGGGCAAAGATAGTGCAAGGTGAGCGCAAAGATGCAAGTTTACTTGTGATCTTTGCCGAACCGCAGCCTATCTTATACAAAGATGGTGCAAGGTGAGAGCAAAGATGCAAGTTTACATGCAATCTTTGCCGAACCGCAGCCTATCTTATGCAAAGATAGCGCAAGCCGAGAGCAAAACGTCAAGCTTGCTTGTCAGTTATGCCGAGGTGAAGCCTATCTTATGCAAAGATAGCGCAAACCAAGTGAATTAGGGCAAATTCGTTTGGACATTTTGCTTGAATTATGACAAGAAAAAGCCTGTTAGTCATATTTGTTAAGACAAGTCAGACAATATCGAAGTTGTATAAAAGATACGCGAATGAATGCCGTTTTTGGAAACTCGAGAATACATTTCCGCTATAAAAAGCACATATATGTCTGATTTTCAAGGTAATTGTTTCCGTATTCTCAAAATTATAGTAACTTTGCCATCAGGTTATGGATAGTTAACAACTATCCGCTTACACCGATGTCTAACTAACAGATATTAAAGTATGTTTGAAGAAAAGGCCGGCGAATTGGCCGGAAAAATTTGGGAAGCCCTTAATGAGGGCGGTGAACTCACAGGCAAGCAACTGAAAAAGAACATCAAAACTCGTTCTGACAAGGACTTGTATTTGGCTCTTGGTTGGTTACTTCGTGAGGGCAAGCTCAATGTAACAGAAGAAGAGAAGGACGTTCTTGTCTCATTAAAATGACAATCAATTGCACGATTTTCTTCGTGCAATAAATGATTAGAGTTAAGGAACTTGGTTATCTGTATGCCAGATTGGCTACAGGTAGCCAAGTTCCTTTTCTATTACGACATCAGTTTTTACCTGCATCTGCGAGCACTGCTTGCTAAGGGCTGGCGCCGTAGCGTAACTTGTTAGTTGCTTGGCGTGTATTAGCCGCTAACTCGGGAAACAAAAGAACAGAAGAACATAAGGACAGAAGATATTCGTTTGTCCTTATGTTCTTATGTCTCCCGCGTTAGCGGCCAACCACGCCACGCTACGGCGTCAGCCCATTAGCATATTATCACATTGCCACATTAGCACATTAACTCTCTCGTACTTTCACCCAATACATCACCCCGCGGTTGCACCTCTTGCGCGGCACGCCGAGCTGCATCAGTTCACGTCCCAAAGTGTTGGGCGTGGCATTGCGCACCATGCCACGCAAGTCACGCTTGAGCGTGCGGAATATAGCCGTGGCCGTCTGCCACTCCCCACCATCAACCAACTTGCCCTCATCAGCCACCTCGAAACGGCGCACAAAACACTCGCGTAGGGGCGACGACTGGTAAAACAATCGGTTGTGATGCTGAATGGCAGCCTCCTCGGTGTGCGTGAAATAAGTCAGCTCACCCGACTGCACCTCGTGCAACAGTTGCGCATAAAGCTGCGCATAGTCAAGCGGTGTGTCGCAGTCTATCACCCCATGCACCTCCTGACAAAAGAAACGGCGGCTGCCCGTGGGGTCGTTCAACAAGTCGTAGCGGTTGCTCGTACCAATAAACGAGGCCACGCGCGGCATCTCGGCAAAACCGCTCGCATACGGACGACGCGACTGCATGGTGCCGAGCTGCACCAGGTTCTTGAGTTTGGCCGCATGGTGCTGGCTGTAACGGTCAAACTCATCGAGGTTGACAAGTGCAAAGCGCGACAGAGCCAGTTCGAGCCGCTCCGTGCCCGAGAGTTCAAACTTTTCGGAGTAGTAGTTGCGCAGTTCGGGCGGCAGCAACATGCGGCAGAAGGTGCTCTTGCGCAGGCCCTGCTCCTCGCTCACCAACAAGGGTATCATGGCATTGCCACCCGTCTGCGAGGCGGCGCCCTCAGCACCATGCCACCCGGCCACCATGGCGCGCAGCCAGCGGTTGAACACGGTGGTCCACAGCGGATCGCGGCTCACACGGGCGGCGAGGGGCGTCACGCGGTCGGTGCCGTCCCATGCGGGCAATGATTTCAAATAACTTGTAAAGGGGTGGTATTGCGGCATATAGTCCGACTCCAAAATGCGGTCCACATCGTTGTTCCACACCATGCACCCGCGTTTGTGCAAGTCGATAACAATGGTGTTGCGCACCAGTTTGTTCACCGGCACAAACTGGGCAGATTCCTCATTGTGTCGGCGTATTTCGGCCACGCGGTCAAGCACGTTATAACGCGTGTCGTACATCTCGTCAACCATTTGCATGGCTTGTTCAGTAAGGGAGGGAGTGTCGGGTTGCTCATGGTATGCCTTTACTGGTTGCGACTCCGTTGGTTGCGGCTCGGTAACATTATTCAGCTGTGGTAGTTCGTCGTCATACTCCGCCGCCGTTTGTGGCATGGACATTCGGGCTTCGTCAAGTTTTTCAATCACGCGCTTGGCGATACGGTCAATCAGGGCATCGATGCCCTCGTGCATAATTTGCTGCACAAATTGCAGCAAGGCTTGTTTGGTATTCATGATAATATACAATTTAGTTAGTAGTGGGTGCAAAGATAGTGCAAGCCGAATGCAGAACACCAAACTCGTTTGAGTGTTATGCTGAGGCGCAGCCTATCTTATGCAAAGATAGTGCAAGGTCAGGCTTGCAAACAAAAAAAGTGTACAACTTGTACACAAATAATGATTTCTGGCTAACAAGCAGCACTACGGTGTAGCATATTAGCACACTGCCACATTAACATATTAGCCCGCATACGCAAACTCGCTACACTCTACACTTTTACAATATAAGCAGTTGATAATCAGCAAATAAAAGCGTGTAGACAACCTTGTTGTTTATCTGCACTGCCGTCTGCACGCACCAGTTTTACCACAGCGTAAAAACAGTTATGGGGGCAAGACTTTTCTATCGGAGCAACAGAAAAGTCTTGTCCCCATAACATGAATAACCGGAGTACGAAACGGATTGACCTGCTGCCCAAAATAGTGCAGACATCGTGCAAAAGTTGTGCAGACGCAGTGTAGACGTGTCTACACGCCTAAAACGATTGATTATCAAGTGCTTTGTATGGAAAAGTGCAGAGTGCAGACATTTCTTGACTTAGTTAATGCGTCGCCCAAATCAAAGGACGCAACTCATGGTTCGTGAGTTATGAGATTTGCCGCTAACGCGGGAAAACAGAAGAACATAAGGACATAAGAACAGAAGCCTTTGCGTGTATTAGCCGCTTACCGCGGGAACATAAGAACATAAGTTTACATAAGATACATATAAGGCCGCTGCGCGGCGGACGGCCACGGACTATCGTCCGGGTGGCCTCAAGAGACATAAGGGCTGACGCCGTAGCGTGGCTTGACAGCCGCTAACGCGGTAAACATAAGAACATAAGGACATAAGGACATAAGGACATAAGGGCTGACGCCGTAGTATTACATATAGTTACGCTACGGCGTCAGCCCTTATGTCTCTTGAGGCCACGCGGACGATAGTCCGTGGCCGTCAGCCGCGCAGCGGCCTTATATGTATCTTGTGTAAACTTATGTTCTTATGTTCCCGCGGTAAGCGGCAAGCACAAACGTTATCTTTTGTTCTTTTGTTCTTATGTTCTTCTGTTCTTCTGTTTCCCGCGTTAGCGGCAAATAGTCAGGCAGCGCCTCAGCAGTGTAAAGCGAAAAACATGGCATTTTTCCCGATAACGCGGGACGCGTCGCCCCTTAGAGGTAGCGTTAGCTTGTTTACGCCATACTGGACATCAATATCTTGAAATATTATGCCCGAAACCCTATTTGGCGGGCTCCGGGCGTAATATTTGTGTATTGGATCTTTATCAAATACTTTATTGACTTTAAGCCTAGAGAAAAGCGCCTTAAATGTGGCGCAACTTTGCAAACTTAACGAGCAGATTTTTTGTACCAGCAGTATCGAATTCGACTTTTACTTTTGCATTCTCGTTATTACCCTCTGTACCAACTATTGTACCATTTCCGAAACGATCGTGATGTACACGCATACCAATTTGATATGCACCATTTGATGTGGTGGCAGCATTGGAAGTGAAGGAAGTTTTTGCGCGCGTAATGCCTGTGCGAATAAAGCCATGCGGTACAACAGGGGCAACTTGTTTGGGGGTGGTGTCGCGTTTTGTACGATAGCTGCGATTACCCGTAGTGTAGGATTCCTGACGCTGATGGCCATAATATGACGGGGTTCCACTCATGGCCTTTCGGAAGTCATCTTCGGAGGGGTTACCGAAGAAATCATCGAAATTATTGCCTCTACTCTGACGTTGTTCGTATGACCTGTTGTCATGATAACTGGACCGCGAAGATGTTGAGTGATCTTTGTGTATGTAGGCTTTGTCTATTTCGTCGAGGAAAGGACTTGGTTCACAAAACTGTAGTGAACCATAGCGGTAACGTGTTTTGGCGTAGCTCAAGAAGCAATAGCGTTTAGCGCGTGTGACTGCTACATAGAATAAGCGGCGTTCTTCCTCCATCTCGCGTGGATTATAGCGAGCATTGGCATTTGGAAAGAGTTCGTCCTCCATGCCTGTAACAAAAACGGCTCCAAACTCCAGCCCCTTGGCTGCGTGAATGGTCATTAGTGTTATGCGGGGTTGTCCGTCATCTTTCGCATCGGTGTCGGTAAGCAATGACACGGTAGAAAGGAACTCGGACAGATTTAACATGTTCCGTCCTTCCTCCTCAAAGGCTTCTTTTTCGAGGGCTTGTACAGAACCGACCAATTCGTCCACATTCTCTTGTTTTGCCTTGTTCTCAGCCGAACGCTCCATCGTCAGGTCGACTGCTATGCCGCTTTTGCGAATGATGCTCTTCAACACAGTAGAGGCGCTATTCTCGTCAGCCTCTTTTCTTAAAGTATTTATCAGTTCACAAAAGGCGGCAAGTTTGTTAGCTGCTCCCTTACTAATGGCAGCACCATACGCCTCTGGCGTTTCGGCCACTTGCCACATGCTTACACCATTGGCAGCTGCAGTGAGCTGGATTTTTTGCAAGGTGGTTGCTCCTATACCACGGGCGGGATAATTGACTATGCGCTTGAATGCCTCTTCGTCGTGCGGATTAGCCACCAAACGGCAGTATGCCAGGACGTCTTTTATTTCTTTGCGCTGATAGAACGATAAACCACCATATATGCGGTATGGCATGGCCGCACCTTGTAAAGCCTCCTCCAACACACGACTCTGTGCATTGGTACGATATAAAATGGCTATCTCGTTATATGGTAAGTCTGCTTGTCTGCGTAGTTTGACAATGTGCGACAACACCTTGCGGGCTTCTTCCTTGTCGGTCTCGGCAGAAAATAATTCGATAGGATCACCTTCTTCGCCAGCAGAATATACGGTTTTGGGTATTTGACTCTGGTTGTTGCTAATGATGCAGTTCGCGGCCTCTACAATGTTGCGAGTTGAACGATAGTTGCACTCTAACTTGATAAGTTTGGCAGATGGGTACTGTTCCTTAAACGTAAGAATGTTAGTTATGTCTGCACCGCGAAATCCATATATACTTTGCGCATCATCTCCCACAACACATATTTTAGACTGCGGTGTGGTGAGCAACGTCAGTATTTTGTGCTGTGCCATATTGGTGTCTTGATACTCATCAACAAGAATATAGCGGAAACGATTTATATAACGCTCGCGAACATCGGGGTGATCACGCAATAGCAAGAACATATTTAACAGCAAATCGTCAAAATCCATGGCCCCAGCGGCAAGTAATCTTTGCTGGTAGATAGCATAAATTTTGTGTATCTGCCCCACTCCTTCCGAAGTGTCGCGGCGTAGCAGGCTGCTTTCTGCACTATAAGCTGAGGGTAGCAGCAAATGGTTCTTTGCCTCTGATATGTGGCCAGCTACGATGTTGGGCTTATAGACTTTGTCGTCGAGTTGGAGCTCCTTTACAATAGCTTTTATCAGAGACTTTGAATCGGACGAATCATATATGGTGAAGTCCTGCGGATAGCCAATGACCTCATGTTCCATACGCAGTATGCGGGCAAAGGTGCTGTGGAATGTACCACTCCACAAACCGCGCAAGTCTGCGCCGTCACAGATTTTGAATATTCGCTCATTCATCTCGCGTGCCGCCTTGTTGGTGAAGGTTAGGGCCAATATGCTCCACGGCTCATAACCATGCTGCAACAAATAGGCTATTTTGTATGTCAAGACGCGGGTTTTGCCAGAGCCGGCACCAGCAATGACCAATGAAGGCCCATCGCAATAGGTTACAGCTTCCAACTGTGACTGATTCAACTGTGACTGAAACAATGTTGTGTTCATGAATATAGTGTACTGAAACGTTCTAAATTACTTGTTGGTGGAGCGACTGTCGTATTGCAACTTTCGTTCATAAAATTGCACTTTGCGGCAGGCCTCGTCAAAGTCGTCCGATGTTGAGATGCTATGCTGTTTCTGCATCAAACTATCTGCTTTGCTGAGTTCAAGCTTGGCTTGTTGGATATCGATAGAGTCCATGAGTAAAATGCCTTCTTTGCGCGCTGACAAGGCTAAATAGCAGTCCTTTCGCATTTTAATGACAATGGCTTTGGCTTCGGCACATTGCATCTGTGCTAATTTTGTACGGGCCATGGACAGCCTTGCCTGTGCTTCGGTTTCCATTTTATTGCGTGCCTCACTCCTATCCTCGGTATTGACGTTGTTTTTTGTTCCACCACCTGCTGAGCAGGCTATAATTGTCAACATTAACATTAGCATTGCTGTCATGTTGGCCAGTTGGGCGTTGATTATGCGTGTTATCATTGTAATTGTGCAAGGAATTTGTTGTTACAGATTTTTCGCTCGTCGTCGAAGAACCACCCCCACTTGTTGAAGAATTTGATCAGTGACATGATGAAAATAGAGAACAGTTTAGGACTTTTGCTGGCTCCATTACCATAATCATGATAAACAGCGACAAGGGGATAGTAGATAGTCCGGTATTTTTTGTGTATACGTCGTGAGATGTCCGTATCTTCAAAATATAAGAAAAATCTGCTATCGAAAGTGCCGCAATCGTCTAATGCTTTCATACGGAAAGCTGCAAAACTACCAGAAACATGGCCTATGTCGTAAACTTTATCATCGGACATTTGCCGCATTTCGAAGCGCTTCATCCACCGACTGCGTACAGCGGGGAAAAATTGCGACAATTTGCGCTGTGCCAACATTAGCGGCGACGGCATAAGTTTGGGCAAGAACTGTGTTCTGCCATTAGGGTATAGTATTTTGGGCATCATTTCGCCAACCTCCTGATTTTGCTCCATAAATTCGACCATCGGCAAAACGGCATCTTTACTATAGAATATGTCAGGATTGACAACAAAATGGTATTTGCTGCCTTTTTTCTTTGCCTCGCTGATAGCCCAGTTATGAGCCTGTCCGAAGCCTATGTTTTTTGGGAAATGCTTGAGAACTATACACTTGTTGAGGTGGCACAAGTTTTGTACCACCATGCAAGGCGAATTGTCAATTATGTATATTACCTTTTCGTTGGCATACAATAGCAGCGACCTGACCACCCGCTCAATTTCATCAACGGGCTGCTTGTACACAACAACTGAAAAAGTAACCAGATATAAACTTTTGTCTGATGACATAATTTGCTTTTGATTAAATTGTAGCCCCACCTTCACTACAAGTGGCGGCGCAAATGGTGTTGCTGGAATTTAGAGGGATCATTTTATTGACAGCTCTCAGTACACGACTTGACAATATTGTCGTACACAGCTAACACGCTTTTGATATCGAACTTGTTTACAGCCCGCTTCCGGCTATTGTCAGAGAATTGTTTTTTGCAATCATCAGACAATTCTAAATAGCGTTGCATGGCATCGGCCAAAGCCTTGCTGTCGCGAGCTGGAACAATATAACCATTGACACTCTCCTCCACAGCTTCGCGACAGCCTGGTACATCTGTCGTTATAATGGGTTTGCCCGAAGCGCAAGCCTCCATCAATGCTCGATTCATGCCTTCACAATAAGATGGCAAGATTACGACTATGCCTTTTCGCTTATATACGCTCTTCATATCGCGTGTAAAGCCTAAATATTTAACTAATCCTTCTGCCTCATCTTTCTTTACACGTTCAACGGGCACGCTCTTTGGATAGGAGGGGTCCAAAGCTCCAATCAATTCGATATTGACGTCTATATTCCTTGATTTGAGTAATCGGGCTGCTGTTGACAATTCTTCGTATCCCTTGTCCCAGGATATACGACCAATATACAAAAAAGTAGTTGTTGGCGAAGCATTGTCACATTGGGGGTAGTCTGTTACGTTTATACCTTCACCGCCCTTCAACAATATCATTTTTTGGGGTGCACACAGATGCTTCGTTTCGACCAACGTTTTGGAGTACTCATTGAGCAGCAACAGATGTGTAGTGAAATACAAGCCAAAACGATACAGTAATCTGGCAACCTTTGTTACAAAATTGTCATTGATGAATACATATCCTAAACCTGCCATCATAGCCACAGAACATGCGCCACTAATTTTTGCAGCAATCGACCCATATATGTTAGGCTTGATGGTATAATTGAATACAATATCGGGCTTCTCGCTCTTGAATATTTTCAGTAATCTGACGAAATATCGCAAATCGTTCAATGGACTTTTTGAGGTGCGCCCCATACTAATAGGTATAAAGCGCATGCCTTCGGGTATATGGGTCTGCATTTGTGCATCTTCCTTTTCGGGTGCCACCAAAATGACTTCACAACCTTTTTGGACGAAATGCTTCAGCACTTCGCCTCTAAAGTTTACCAGTCCCCAAAGGGTATTATCGCAAAATATAAGTTTCATAAAATTGTGTGGTTATTTGCCAGGTAGTAATTCGCGATAGAATTCCAGGTACTTTCCAACCATTTTCTCGATACTGAAACGTTGTGCGTTTTCGTAGCACATACGTCCCCAATATGCTCTCTGGTCCTCATCACTGACCAGCCATTCTATTTTATGTGCCAGGGTTTTGTCATCGTTTGGCGGAAAAAGAAGCTCATGATAACGCACCACATCTGCGAGTCCGCTGACCTCTGAGGCCAATACGGGTTTGCCATGTGCCATGCCTTCAACAGCAGCAAGGCCGAACCCCTCCCAATGTGATGACATGACACCTATATCTGCAATACGCCACAAATCGTCTATGTCGCTACGTTCACCCAAGAAGTGCGTTCTGTCCGCCACACCCATGCGCTGTGCCAAATCTTTACACAATGTTTCGCGTACACCATACCCTACAAATACGGCATGTACATTGTGTGGCAGTTTGCTTAATGCGCGTATGACACAATCTTGATTTTTTTGCTCTGAGAAACGCGCAACCTGCATAATAACAAAGTCATCAGCACGCAAACCAGGTATGAACTTGTCACGCTGCTCAGCTGGAACTGACGTTGACGCACTTGGCAGTCGCACTCCGTTCTCTATCACTCGTATTGCCACATTTTGGGGTACTCTTTGTTTTACGAAATCCGCTGTACCTTTCGATATGCAGATGATGCCATCATACAGGGCATATATATGTTTGTCCAACCATGAAGTTATGGCATATTTTCCTCGCGAATTAAAGGTACTGTGCTCTGTGGTGAAAAGCTTTATTCTCTTACGCCACAACTTTACAGCTAATGCTCCCCAATACTGCGAAGGAAACAGATGGGTATGTACGATGTCTGAGTTCTTTATGTATTTTGCAAGTTTGAAAGCATTCAACGGATTGTATCGGCCAGCACAAATGTTAACTGCTTCAACACGAATGCCAAGCTGCTTGAGTTTCTGCTCAAAGACATCGTTTGTAGATTTCAACAGAACGATATTCACTTCATGACCCGCTGCCTGCATCAATGGCAACATGTCTGTCAGCAAACGTTCTGCGCCACCTGTTTCGAGGGCATTGATTATGTGTGTTATTTTCATGATAGTAATATTCAATATGATAACACGTTGGCGGGATTAGTAAACACGTTAACGAGTTAAAGGGTAGACAGGTAAATAAGTTTGTTAAGTTCTTATGTTCCTGATCGTTGTGTCTTTAACACAATAAATAGTGCAGAACATACCTACGTTTTAGCCTGTCAACTTGTTAAGTTGTAAACAATAATATCCGCCTACGGACTATGATACTAATGCAACACTTTGTACTTCATGTCGCAATAGTTTGCGCCTTACAACATTTTACGTACCAATATTTTGAAAGTCAGAATGCTCCGACTGCCAAATAACCGGTACCCACCAATGAATGCGTGTAGCAAGTTTCGGATCTTTCCTTCATTAAGAAAACGGAAGAAGTCTGTAAATATTGCCTTCTTTTCATTTGGCATATCTTGCTTGAAGCATTCAAAGAAACTTTCAATAGCCCGCACATGGTTCTTTTCCAACACAGTCTTGTCTGAATTGAAGAAGTGTGTAATGCGTTCCATAAAGTTTTTGTACGTTGCACCCGTAACTGCCAGATCGTGCCTGCGATATAGCATCAGCCTTTGATCGACGTAGGTAATTTGGCCGAAAGTAAGTGCTGCCAATGTTACAAAATGGTCGTGCATTGTAACATAGTCTGGCACTTTATGGCATACATCACGTAGTGCAGAATTTATCATGATAGAACAACCCTGTACGCCTGCATTAGCAAAAAGAGCTTCGTGTAAATCAGTAGGTTGCCACAGTACTGCATGCCCGCTGATGTCGTTCTGCATGGTGTCGTAGACGTAAGCATTGCAGTACACCATCTGTGGCATGCCATTATCAACCTGGAGCATGGCGTCATGCAGTTTTTGCAGTTTGTCTTCAAGCCATATATCGTCTTGGTCACAAAATATCATATAGGGTGCAGTGGACGATTTCATCAGGTGGACGAAATTACCCGCAGGCCCGTGAAACGATTTCCCGTCATCAAGGACTTCGATTCTGTTGTCAATTTTGCAAAAATCATTTACGATTTTCATTGTGTCATCTGTTGACCCATCATCATGTACAATCAAATGCCAGTTCGAGAACGTTTGATTTTGCAACGAGCGTATCTGTGCTGCAATGTATTCACCACCATTATAGGTGGCCATTAGTATATCTATTTGAGGCATAACTTTCATATTTAAGATCCAATTCCAAATTTTTCATTTTGTCTGTCTGTAATAAGGAATGGAAGTACTGCAAAGAATAAATATTGCAGGAACATAGACAGATTGGTGAATATGAATTCTCCTATAAACTCCATCAACACAAATGTCAACAATATGGCGTAAAGTATCAGTTCGAATTTTCCACCAGTGCGTGCTTTTTTATATAAAGCACCATATATGGCACCATATATCATAGAAAATACAAACACACCCACTAATCCGAAATCTTCGTAAAATGGATAGAGATTTGTATACGTATTTGTTGCATTGGGAACATTTACAAATTCGAGGATGACTCCAGTTGGCTCATGGCACAAGCCTAAACTATGACCAATGGCATATAGTAATCTGAATGTATGTTCGCCAAATTGGACAGCTGAATCTGGAACCGCAAAATAGTCAAAAGCCACAATACTGCTCGACAAATAGGTTGCCAAAAAATTATTTGTTTCCATATCTTCACCTACGGCACGCGCGTTTTGGACAACGAAACTCAAAGCGACAAATGCTATCAAGCCCAAGAACATGTGTTTAATCCTAATATATTTGCAATAATAGCATATATACAATGATGAGAACATCACGCTTAGGAATACGGTCTTGGACATCGTAACCGTAGCGAAGAGTAGATTCATGAATAAGACTATGCCAATGAGCCATTTCTTCTTGAAATAAAGGTATGAGAAGAATAACATCACAAATGCCAACGATGTGAAATATATCAAGATGCCGAGATCTGGCATCTCAATTTCTTCATCTATTCCTGTATTCAAAATTCGCATATAGCGAAATATGTTTTCAGGTTCAGTAGTAAACGCTTGCCAAATAATTTTACCGCATACCACGGGAATGGCTGTAATAGTTATGATAAAATAGGCTCGAAGCACAAATTTGTTAGGCTGACGCTTGACGGACGCGGGCGATGCTGGGGCAACATACTTGTCACAGACTACCGACAATACAAAATATCCTACCAACCACAATGACAGAGCAAGTGGAAAATCATGAGTGACTGGATAAAAGTTGTTAGGCAAAAGATAATATATAAGTAGAGCAATAAGCCACACACCTGGTCCAGCCACATAAGGGGCAAATATATCTCTTGAGATATACAGCCCCAACAATGTAAGCATCAATGTTAATAATAAAACTATGATAAGCATAGACCGATATTCTTTTTGAAATTATATGCCATCAGTACTGCAACAAGCAATTCTGTTGCGCTCACTGTGATACAGGCACCTATAGCACCCAACCATGGTGTCAAGACAAACATCATTATTATGGCAGCTAATGCTGCGATAAAATAAACGTCACGAAATTTATTGCTCGTATATTTGTTGCCCAAAGCAACGAGTCCCATCTGCCCGAACACACCGCCAAAACCTATAGCCAGAGGCGCAATAGCCAGTATTTTAAGATATACATCTATGCCTGCATAATCATGCCCCAACAGATTTGGCAAATAGACGCCCCCGAAAAATAGGAATGCCGACACACAGCACATGACAAGAATAACCATAAACATTACCTGCTTAAATAGCCCCGCCGCCAAATCTTTTCCTTTTACAGCCAAAACACTGATTTTGGGAAAGAAAACTTGATTGAGCGGTACATATAATAAGAAACACAGAGCACGCATGATACGGTCGGCCGAAGCATATTTTCCAACCTCTGACGTAGTACAGTAAAAACCAAGTACTATTACAATCAGCTGAGTGTATACGCTGGTTGAAGCTGTAGAGAGAAACAGAGGAAAACTTTCGGCAAGTTCTACCTTTATGCCTTTCCACGATGGGGTATGCCACTGCACCAATCTTTTACAATATATGTAAATGTTTGAGATGATAGCAGTGCCAACAAACACCACTGCCTGTAAGAAGGCAGCAAGGGAACAATCGTCCGGTGTCTTTACAAACACGAATATGAACGGTAACAGTGCCAATTTTGACAATGTGTTCATCACAGAAAAGAAACGTATATATCCCTTTCCCTGAAAGAACCACATAAACGTGAAAGTCGAACCCAAAAGCATAGGCCATGTGGCCCAAATGGCTTGACTATACAACTGGAATGTTGGTACAGTCAGCATCAGCACAAGCAATATAACCGATGAAGCTACCAAGAGTAACGACTTTGCCGCAACAACATTCCAAAAGACCTCATTGCATTTATCTACATCGTCGTTAGCCTGTGCTATACGTTTTGTAGCAGAAAGATTGAATCCAAAGTCAACAATCAGAACCAAATACTGAATGACCGAAAGTGAAAAGCCTACAAAACCATAGCCTTCCGCTCCCAATTTTATCATTAGGAACGGCATTACAAACAATGGAAGCAACTGATTGGCACCTTGTAGTATTATAAGATATATCGTATCGGTTAGTTCCCGTCCGTTGCTCTTTACAGCATTCAAACTCAGTCTCATGCAGATGGCTATAAATGGGTATGTTTTAGTTTGCTTGCTTCTTTTTCAACATGTCGCGCATTAAAATCCAGCAGACACTTCCGAAGAAGGAGAGCATTGTGAAAGCTAATATCGTAAAAACTCTTTTTGGGCCACAAGGCTTTTGAGGGACTGTGGCCGGCTGGATAGTGGTGTAGACTGGCGTACGCTCTTGCAATTTCATCTTAGCAAGTTGTAACTGCTGTGCACACTGCGAGTAGGTGTTAAAAGCAAGCTGCATTTCGTTTTCCAACCTGTCTTGCACCTGTTGGTACGAAGTCAGTGTCACATCTTCATGCGTATCGCAAAAGGCTGCATAATCTGTTTGTGATTTGATGTATTTGTCATAAGCGTTCTTTGCGATAGCTTCGCTATATGTTACGTCCTTTCGCGCTTTGTTTGTTCTGTAACGTGTGATATACGTTTGCAAGCGCTTGCACACCAAATCTGCAATCTGTTGTGCCACATCAGCATCTTGCACTACAACACGTACGGTTATCATGTCCGTCTTTTTATCGACCATACACATAATAGCGCCACTAAGATCGTCCACGACCTTTTGCTGTTTCTTAGATATGTGCGTTGGATTTATATTGAAATTATCAACGTCGCTACTATCCTTCTTCTCCTCGCCCTTTGGCATCATTTTCGCCCACCAAGCTTTCTGCTGTTTGTCACGAAAGTAAACATAAACATTTGTTTTACTCTTAGTGCGCTTACAGGTAACTTGATCTTTAAGCAATTCAGCTAAGAATACAGTTGACGATACAACTTTAGGATAGAATTCAGGATATATGGCATCTTGATTGCCCATGTCGCCCATTTTAATACCTGCCATTGAGGCAAGAGATCCCAAGTTGCCCGATATACCTCCCGAAGATGACGAAGTTTCGGGAAGGAGTGTACACTCTGATTCATACACTCGCGGCAGACTAAAAATGTAGACGGCAGCTATAGCTATTACCACAACCATTGTAACAATGATTGTTTTCCAACCGCGAATAATCAATTGCAGCACGTGGGCGAAGCGCACGGCTATAGAATCAGAGGACTGCGGTATGTTGTTTGTTTCCATATCAAATTGAATGTTCTTTAGTCAACACGTTATTTGTTCTCAACAGATAGTAAAAAACGCATTGTTGCAAAGTTAGTGAATAAATTCTGACGGGTTGTTTCGTTTGTAGGGAAATCTTAATTAGCGTTCCAAAAGAGCGATCAATGTTTTATACATTACGTTTCTTTAGAAGTATAACGACAAGTACATATACGGCCACATTAAGTAAGACGATAAGCGTTGTCGGAACTGATAAGTACTTAAACAATGCCAAATTCAATAAGTCGAATGCAAATTGCAGTGACAAAATGAAAGCCAACGCTTTGTGCATAGACATACCTGCAGCCATACAAAGATGATGGATATGCCGCTTGTCAGGTGTGAACATTCCCTTGCCAATCGACACGCGTTCTATTGCCACTCGAATTAAATCTAATACAGGAACCAGCACCAATGTATATGCTACCAATATAGGACATGATTGCACGGGAAAAACCTGCGGGTTGTACATACTGTACTTAATGGATAAATATGTTATTGAGTAACCCAATATCAAACTGCCAGTATCCCCCATGAAGGTTTTAGTAAACTTCTCAGCATTTCCAAAAAGGTTGAAGTACATAAATGCCATCATGGTTCCCAATAGTCCCATAGCGAAAACCGTAAAAACCACGCTACCAAGACTTGCAAACAAGTATGAATAAACGCCCAATGCAATGATGCCAAGCCCAGAGGCTAATCCATCTATACCGTCTATCAGATTAAATGCATTGATTATTAGTAACGAAAGCAATATCGTTAATGGATAACCAACCCATGTTGATATCTCGTAAATGCCACAAAAACCGTACAGGTTATTTATGTACAAATGGCAAAATGGCATAAAGAACGATGCCACCAGCTGGGTGCCAAACTTTATTTTTGCATCGAGACCTAAAATATCATCTAATAAACCAATGATATATATCAAGAACATACCAAAGAACAAGAATAACGCTGGCTCGGCCATAGATGGTAGCCAATTATCCTTCAGCGCCATCATTACAAGAATAGAAACACCTATTCCTATAACCGTTGCTGGTGCAAATAACACACCACCCAATCGCGGAATTTTGTTGTGATGAACCTTTCGTTCGTTGGGCATGTCAAACAATCCACGTTCTTGACAAAAACGCAAAAGTAGCGGCATGGATATTACCGTTACCAGTGCACTAACTAACATGGTTATAATAGGATAAAATAAAAGCATAATCGCAAGTTTCAAAAGAAGGAGTGTACATGTGCGGCACGCCAACTAATCTATTTATATTGTGTTCGCGCCTGTATTATAGTCTCATAAATTCGATTCTGCAGACTTACATATTGTACTACAGAACCGAATTTATGATTATTGCATTTATCTCAAATTGATGTTATTTCACAAGTGTCGCAATAACGGTTCCCAATGTAGCTGTCATTGATCCCAATGATAATATCTCACCAAACGACAAGCGTTGCTTTTTACCCTTAGCCGGAACTACTATGGTGCAACCAGGCGTAATGTCTTTTGCAGATTTAACTCGAGTAACCGTACCATTCATGTTTACAGCAAATACGCGATTCGTTTTAGCGCGTAATCCGTAGCCACCCGATTGATTGATGTAGTATGACAAGCTTGCACCTTCCTTATAAGCGACTGAATTAGGATACATTACTTGTCCATTGATTGTAATGGTGTTATTATATTGTGGAATAACTAATCGGTCGCCCTCGCGCAATACCAAATCCCATTGATCCGAACCAGGATTCTTCATTGCTTGGTCAAGGTTAATTCCGACCATTTGTGTATTACTCATCTCGATGCGTTTCATATCCAACGAGTCACTTACGGCCAGTTTTACCAATGATTGTTGTTTAATTCGTTCTGCCTGTGTCAAAGTGCGCTCAAGATGAGCGCCCTTGGCATAAGCCTCATTTGTCAAACCACCAGCCTCACGCACTAAATCGCTCAAACGCATACCCTTATTACGAAGCGTGTATACACCCGCAAAAGTGATTTCACCTTCTATTGACACATGCTGTTGAGGCACATAACCTGGTGAACGACGCACATACACTTCGTCAAAAGGTTCAAGAATGAAGCCCGGTGTGCCATCTATTACGAATCCATCTTTAAGCGAAAAGCTGAAAGTCTGCGCCACCTGTGTTCCTGAATGATCAGCCTCTTGGTTACGTAGGCGACGCGACACGTCCACCTTGATGAGCGATGCGGCATCTTTAAGTCCACCAGCTTGCAAAATAAAGGTTTCCAACGATGTATTCTCTGCGTAATTATACACGCCAGGGTAGTTAATCTCGCCGATAATCGATAACGTGCGTTCTTCCTGCATCAGTTTTGTTGAAGGAATAAAGAATACGTCCTCGTTCTTCAGCGTGATGTCTGCTACCGAATGATCCATTATACCCTTTACATCTACGTCAATAACCTCCAATGTACGGTCTTCCTTCATTCTGTGAATAAACGCACGGGTCGTGAAGGCATCTTCGCTCAAACCACCTGCAGCCTCTATCAATTGACGAATCGTTGTGATATTGCCGTCCATCTGATATTTACCAGGACGCATTACGGCACCTTTTATTTCTACCATATTGCGATAACGTTGCAGCGTACTGTCCACCGAGACAGAATCGCCGTCAGCCAAATGGAACGAATTGCGTTCAAACTCATCGATGGAGTAGACAGAGAGTTCGCCGCCAGCTTTACGCATCAAATTTATATTGCCTTGATAGGCATCACCGGTAAATCCACCAGCATACTTGATGAGCGTACCCACACTTTCCTTCTCTTTCATTTCGTAGTACATGGGGCGCTTTACCTTACCTGTAATATTGACAAGACACTCATAGGCACCGACTACAATCACGTCACCCGAAGCCAAACGCACATTACCCTTCATGTTTCCATTCAAAATGTAATCATAGATGTCGCATGTTGAAATCAAGCGCTTGTTTCGAAAGATCTTGATGTTACGTAGTGTACCAATGTCATTTGTACCACCTGCCATATACAAAGCATTAAACACGGTGGCAAAAGCCGAAAGTGTATAAGTGCCGGGCACTTGCACCTCGCCCATGACGTCTACTGTAATGGTCTTGGTTTGTCCCACTGTCAGACGAATATTGGACCCGCCATAACGTTTGCCGAGTGTTGCACGCAGCCTATGATTAGCTTGTGCCACTGTAAGCCCATCTACATCAACCGGCCCGTAATTCTCAATATTTATCGTTCCATCGGGCGAAACTGTACTTTCAAAACGTTGCTGTGAGGCACCCCATACATCAACATATACAGCATCGCCTGGCCCCAAGCGATAATCTTGTGGCGTTGCAATATTCATATTGGGTTCAAAGCTCAACTTACGGTTGTTGAAGATGTTGCGCCCAAAGACCTCTATTTTTTTCTTTTTCTTTGTTTCGCGCAGTTCATCTTCAGGCAATTTCAAATTCTCAAGAGAATCTGGAAGCAAGTCTTCCATTTCGTCCAGATATTCGCTTTTCTGTTCACGTTTGTAGCGTTTCAACTGGACGGGAGACATACTACTTTCATCTACACGCACCGAAGCGCCTTCACGTTGCGACATACCTTCAAGCTTCTCCTCTCGTTTATCACCATTATTTTTACGAGTGCGATCATTGCCGGTTGATTTACCACTTATGTCGCGTGCACCTACAACAGTGCCTTTTTTCTGCTTTTCGTAATTTGTGCGAATGCGCCTAATTTGGTCAATACTAACCCCTCGCTCGATCAGTTTGGTAACAATTTGATCTCGCGATGTGCCTCGCTCGTTTTCACGTATCATGAACTGCATAACTTGACTGTCAGTCATGCCTGATTGCGCAATCATAGGAAGCGATACACTAATAGATAGCGCGAGAAATAATGCAAACTTCTTAAGTGTCATGTATTAATAGTTGTCTTTTTCGTTTTTTACTTTAATATCTATTTTTGCCAAACACGTCTAAATACCTCAACTGTCATCGCAGTGTTTGCAGCATAGTTAAAACGTGTATATCACAAAAATATTGCAAATATACAAAACTATTTCCAAGGATTAGAGTTGTTTAGGCCTAAATCAACTATCAGACCACACAAAAGCTCATAAAAGCAAACAAAGCACAAGTTTGATGGAGCCACGTGCATTAACCGGCACATGCTATTTAATGCTTTTCTCCTGTCAAGAGATATTTAATCATGTACGACGAGTGCCCTTTCACGTGCAAAAACATTGAAAAATCCACATAATCATATTAATGTAATACTTTATTACAAGTTATAAATGACGTTGTGTATCAGACAGGACAAAACAACATAAAACAGCTTAGATGTTAAGTAGCATTGCTCTTTAACGTAAGTCTAAAACGGAAAAAATTACTTGAACTTCAATTAAAGATGTCGTTTCTTTCTTTCAAACACTTTGTTTATATAATCGCAAATGTTAACTTTGCAATCTGAACAATGTGTTATAATGACTTTGGCATGAAGTATGCATACGTCATACAAAACACATACTAACAACACAATAGCTAATAATAATTATGAGTTACGAAATACCTGCGGGTACAGCCCGCATCATCAACAAGAGCAAAAACATCGCCATTCAGTTTAATCTACTGCGTGTGAGTTCGCTCTGTCTTTTGCTAAGTGCAATAGAGAATGAACAAGTGCTGTTAATGCTCAAGAAAATGAATATTGACACCGAGAAACTTGAAAGCGAGATTAAAAAAGTATTGAGTAGCCACAAAGAATTGGTTGGTGAAGAAAACTCAGTACAACCGCAGACATATAACAGTGATGATATACCACTTGATACCGATTGCACTCGCGTCATGAAGTTGGTCGTACTTGAAGACAAGTTAGCCAATGGCAAGAAGGATAGCTCAGAGTTGGTGCTTCTTGCTCTGTTGCATGACAGACAAAATGAGGCGAAGAAATTACTCGCAGATTTTGGTGCCGATTATGCTAAATTGCAAGAAGAAAGTGCAGCCAACAAAGTGTCGGATGATTTTAGCTTTCCAAATGAGGACGAGTCACCCTACCCTAACGACAATTCGAGTGAAGGCAGCAGCATGAACAGCCAGGCAAAAGAGAATGTCAGAACAAAATCGAATAGCGACACCCCTGTTATTGATAATTTCGGCACAGACCTTACTGCCGTAGCAGCAAAGGACGGCCTGGACCCAGTTGTAGGTCGTGAAAAGGAAATTCTGCGTGTTGTACAAATCCTTTGCCGACGCAAAAAGAACAATCCTATAATCATAGGCGAACCAGGCGTGGGCAAAAGTGCTATAGTTGAAGGCTTGGCCGATCAAATAGCCCATCATCGCGTCCCACATCTGTTGACCAACAAACGTATAGTGGCACTTAATATGGCTACAATCGTTGCTGGCACGCAGTATAGAGGCCAATTCGAAGAACGATTGCGACGACTCATCAAAGAACTTAAAGCACACCCCGAAATTGTTTTATTCATAGACGAGATACATACTATTATTGGTGCAGGATCTGCACCTGGTAGTCTTGACGCAGCAAATATACTGAAACCAGCGTTGGCTCGTGGCGAAGTACAATGTATTGGCGCCACAACGACCAATGAGTTCAAAAAGACAATTGAAAAAGATGGCGCGCTTGACAGGCGTTTCCAAAAAGTAATGCTTGAACCAACAACTCAAGAGGAGACGCTGACCATTTTGCATAACATCAAAGGACGCTACGAGCAACATCACAATGTGTCGTATACCGATGATGCTCTGAAAGCTTGTGTAGACCTCACATCGCGTTATATTACAGACAGAGCTCTACCTGACAAAGCCATTGATGCAATGGACGAAGCTGGAGCACGTATGCATTTAGAAGGTGCAGGAACGCCAAAGTTTATTGAAGAAAAAGAGAAAGATATAGAATCGTTGCGCAGCCAAAAGCAACAAGCTGCTCAAGACCAAAACTATGAACTTGCCGCTAACTTGCGCGATCAAGTGCAAACGCTAACAATCGAACTTGAAAGAATGACACAAGAATGGCAGGCGCAGCAACAAGAGAATCCTGCCGAAGTGAACGAGGACATAGTAGCAGAAGTTGTGTCTATGATGAGTGGCGTACCCGCCACACGTGTCGCCGCTAACGAGACTGACAGACTCAAGGGTATGCGACAAACATTAAGCGCCCGCGTTATAGCACAGGACAAGGCGGTTGAACGCCTTACACGCGCTATAACACGTAGCAGAATTGGTCTTAAAGGCAATGATCGTCCCATTGGCACATTTCTGTTCGTAGGACCGACAGGTGTTGGTAAGACGCATTTGGTAAAATGTCTTGCAGAACAGATGTTCGGCTCGAAAGATGCACTTATTCGAATAGACATGAGCGAATACGGTGAGAAATATAGCGTGAGCCGCTTGGTAGGCGCCCCTCCGGGATACGTTGGATATGAAGAGGGCGGACAACTTACCGAACGCGTACGTCGCCACCCCTACTCGGTTATCTTATTAGACGAAATAGAGAAAGCTCATAGCGACGTGTTCAACACGCTGCTTCAAGTAATGGACGAGGGACGCTTGACCGATGGTAACGGCACTACGGTTGATTTTCGCAACACCATCATTATTCTTACCTCGAATAGCGGCACACGCCAATTGCGTGAATTTGGTAATGGATTGGGATTTGAGCGTGTTGCTGGCGAAATTTCAGGTGAAGCGGCAGAAAGTATCGTACTTAAAGCCCTTCGTAAGCAATTTGCACCAGAATTTCTGAACAGGTTGGACGACATTATCATGTTTAATCCCCTAAATAGTGATAGTGCACTTAAAATTGCAGACTTGGAATTGCAGGATCTGTCCAAACGATTGGCCCACAATGGATATACGCTTCATTTAGATAACGATGTGCGGGAGTTCCTTGTAAAGAAAGGCTTTGACGCACAGTATGGAGCGCGCTCACTCAAACGATCTATACAACATCATTTGGAAGACGCCTTGTGCGACTACATGATGGAGCACCCCGAACAAAAAGATTTTACAGCTAAAGTCAGTGACGATAAAATTGTGGTTGCCGGACTTACAAGTGCAATATAAAATATGAATTAACATCATCATGGAATATATCAAGACAAACATACCTGATGTGTGGATATTGGAACCACGCGTCTTTGAGGACTCTCGCGGTTATTTTATGGAAACATGGCGCGAGGAGGATTTTAATAAACATATTGGCCATGACGTACACTTCGTACAAGATAACCAATCAATGTCGAGCCGCGGTGTATTACGTGGGCTGCATTTTCAGAAGGGCGAAGCTTCACAAGCCAAATTGGTAAGAGTTCTGCAAGGTACAGTTGTAGATGTGGCTGTAGATCTTCGCAAGAATTCGCCAACTTTTGGTAAATATGTCATGGTAGAATTGTCTGATGAGAACAAACGTCAGCTGTTCATACCCAGAGGATTTGCACACGGTTTCCAAGTACTGAGCGATACTGCTGTGTTCACATATAAGGTAGATAATCGCTATGCCCCCGAAACTGAATGCTCTATACACTATGCAGATCCTTCCATTGGCATAGATTGGCCTATAAAGGGAGCAGAAGTCGTGCTCAGCGACAAGGACTTGAAACATGCTGTGAGCTTTGACGAAGCAGACAAGTTTTGACAATGGTACAAATTACCATACAATCCCTTTTTCTCTACATAACAAACGAATTACAACAACTCATTCCTGAAAAGAAATGAAACACATACGCAACTTTTGCATTATTGCGCACATAGACCATGGCAAGAGCACTCTGGCCGACCGGCTGCTTGAGCACACTCAAACTGTAAAGGTGACTGAGGGGCAAATGCTTGATGATATGGATTTGGAACGCGAACGCGGTATCACTATCAAGAGCCATGCTATTCAGATGGAATACACATATAAGGATGAGACATTTCATCTAAACCTTATAGATACTCCGGGGCACGTGGACTTTGCCTACGAAGTGTCGCGAAGCATAGCTGCGTGTGAAGGTTGTTTGCTTTTGGTTGACTCTACACAGGGCGTACAGGCTCAAACTATCTCAAATCTGTATATGGCCATCGAGCACAATCTTGAAATAATTCCTGTGCTCAGTAAGTGCGATATGGTAAACTCTATGCCTGAGGAGGTTGAGGACGAAATTATAGATTTATTAGGTTGCAAGCGCGAAGAAATCATTCGTGCATCGGGTAAAACAGGCGAAGGTGTTGACGATATCCTCAACGCTGTAATTGAACGCATTCCCTCCCCCACCGGTGACGAAAAAGCCCCGTTACAAGCACTCATCTTCGACTCTGTATTCAACCCATTCCGCGGAATAATAGCTTATTTCAAAATAGTCAACGGTAGTATACACAAGGACGAAGATGTCATTTTTGTAAATACACAAAAGAGCTACCATGCTGATGAAATTGGCGTTCTCAAAATGGATTTGTCGCCACGCAAGGAACTGCACTGCGGCGATGTTGGCTATATCGTAAGCGGTATAAAGACAGCTACCGAGGTTAAAGTGGGAGATACTATTACGTCAGTAGCTAATCCTTGCAAAAAGGCTATCGAAGGTTTTGAAGAGGTTAAACCTATGGTCTTTGCAGGCGTTTACCCAATTGAAACAGAGGATTTTGAACAACTTCGAGCCAGTTTGGAAAAACTGCAGCTTAATGATGCCTCACTCACATTCCAACCGGAGTCGTCTGTCGCACTTGGATTTGGTTTCAGATGTGGATTTTTAGGGCTTCTACACATGGAAATTGTGCAAGAACGCCTTGATCGCGAATTCAACATGAATGTTATCACAACCGTGCCTAATGTAAGTTACAACATTTACGACAAGCATGGCGAAATGAAGGAAGTTCATAATCCGGCAGGAATGCCAGATCAAACAGAAATTGACCACATAGAAGAACCATACATTCGTGCATCAATTATTACACGTACCGAATATATAGGAAACATCATGACATTGTGTCTTGGCAAGCGTGGAGAATTGGTTAAGCAAGAATATGTTTCGGGAGACCGTGTCGAATTATATTACGATATGCCCCTGGCCGAAATCGTGATAGACTTCTATGACAAACTGAAGAGCATCTCAAAGGGGTATGCTTCATTTGACTACCACCCCATCGGTTTCAGACCATCTAAACTCGTTAAACTTGACATTCTGCTTAATGGCGAACCCGTTGATGCCCTTTCGACATTGACGCATGTTGACAATTCGGTATACTTCGGTCGTCGTATGTGCGAGAAACTGAAGGAATTATTGCCACGCCAGCAATTTGATATTGCCATTCAGGCCGCTATAGGTGCTAAAATCATTGCACGCGAAACAGTAAAGCAAGTGCGCAAGGACGTAACGGCAAAATGTTATGGCGGTGATATCAGCCGTAAACGTAAATTGCTCGAAAAACAAAAACGCGGCAAGAAGCGTATGAAAGAGATTGGTAACGTGCAGGTTCCCCAAAAGGCTTTCCTCGCAGTATTGAAACTGGATTAAACGGGTTTTCGTAGTATCCCTTTGTAATATTATCAATTATGCTGATACAACTGCAAAATGTATCGTTACGACACGATGATCACCCCATACTCAATGGCGTAGATTTCTGTGTTGACGATAACGACTTTATTTATATTGTAGGCAAAGTCGGCAGCGGAAAAAGTTCGCTGCTAAAAGCCATATATGGCGAGTTGCCCATCACCGAAGGAAAGGCTCAAGTGCTGAATTACGACATGACCAAGCTCAAGCGTAAACACCTGCCCTTATTACGCCGTCAGTTGGGAATTGTTTTCCAAGATTTTCAGTTATTACACGAGTTAACAATCGGGCAAAACCTTGATTTCGTATTAAAAGCTACGGGCTGCAAAAAGAAGGAACGCCCTCAACGTATCAAAGAGGTTCTTGAGCGTGTGGAACTTTATGACAAATTGGACCGTTATCCGCATGAATTGTCTGGCGGCGAGCAACAACGTGTTTGTATTGCTCGAGCTTTGCTCAACAACCCCAGGATTGTGTTAGCAGACGAACCTATCGGCAACCTTGATCCTGAAACCAGTCGCCAAATAATGCGAATACTGCAGAGTGTACGCGAACAAGGCAGTGCTGTGGTTATGGTTACACACAACATGAACTTGCTGGAAGAATTCCCGGGTGTTGTATACCGCTGCAAAGATGGCAGCATTAGCGAAGAACAATAAGAAGACTCTTACAAATTGAACAATAAACCTTTATAACCTCAATAAATACGCACACACAATGAAGATACTGAAATTTGGTGGCACATCAGTAGGAACGCCACAAAGAATGAAGGACGTTTGCCAGCTTATTACTGATGGAGAACGCAAGATTGTAGTACTTTCTGCCATGTCGGGTACAACGAACTCGCTTGTTGAGATAGCCGACTACATCAAGAAGAAAAATCTTGAGGGCGCAGGCAGTGTTATCAATAAGCTGCGCACACTATACCGTACACATGTGTCAGAACTGTACAGCAAGCAGGAAAATGTTGAACATACAGACAACTTGCTCAACGACATTTTCATGCATTTGCACGACCTTACAACCAAGCCTTATAGTACAGCTCTCGAAAAGGAGATTTTGGCACAAGGCGAATTGATGAGCACCAATATGGTGACTAACTATTTGAAAGAATGTGGCATTAAAGTAATGCTGATACCAGCGCTTGACTATATGCGCACTGACGCTAATAGCGAGCCGGATATGTCGTTTATAAAAGAAAACCTGAGCCACATACTTAAAAAGAATTCTGGCTACGACCTCTACATCACACAAGGATTTATCTGCCGCAATATCAATGGCGAAATAGACAACCTGCAACGTGGTGGTTCTGATTACACTGCATGCTTGATAGGTGCCGTACTTCATGCTGACGAAATACAAATTTGGACCGACATTGACGGTATGCACAATAACGACCCGCGCTTTGTTGAAGGTACAACACCTGTACGTCAACTTAATTTTGAAGAAGCCGCAGAATTAGCTTACTTCGGCGCTAAAATTTTGCACCCTACCTGCATTCAGCCAGCTCACTATGCAGGGGTGCCCGTGCGATTGCTTAACACAATGGACCCCTCTGCTCCTGGTACAATTATCAACGACCAGATGCAAAAAGGCACCATCAAAGCCGTCGCAGCTAAAGACAATATCACTGCCATCAAGATTGTCTCATCGCGTATGTTGCTTGCAACGGGTTTCTTGCACAAACTTTTTGAAACATTTGAAGTAAACCATACTCCTGTTGATATGGTTACAACAAGCGAAGTCGGTGTAACCCTGACTATTGATAACAATGCGCACTTGGCAAACATTGTTGAAGAACTGAAACAGTATGGCACAGTAAGCATTGACGAAAATATGTGTATCATCTGTGTGGTAGGTGATTTGCGTTGGAGTAATGTTGGATTTGAGACTTTAGTAACAGAAGCTTTAGCCAATATACCCGTGCGTATGATCTCATATGGCGGCAGCAATCACAACATTTCTTTCTTAATTCGTGAGCAAGATAAGAAAGCTGCATTGTGCGCTTTAAGCGAAAAACTCTTCAAAGACAAGAATACTGCTAAGAAATGACACACTTTCCTATACAAGACTTTTCTAAACTAAGCACCCCTTTTTATTACTACGATATTGATTGCCTGCTTAAGACCCTGCAAGTAATTGAGGACGAGACAAAAGGTAGGCCCAATTTCCATGTCCACTACGCAGTCAAAGCAAATGCCAACCCGCGTATTCTGCAAATTATTGCACAACACGGTTTAGGTGCGGACTGCGTTTCAGGAGGCGAAATACTTGCTGCTTCTGAGGCTGGATTTGTTGGCAATAAAATCGTTTACGCCGGAGTTGGCAAAAGCGATTGGGAAATTCGTACGGCATTAGAGAAAGGCATACACAGTTTCAATGTAGAAAGTTTGCCCGAGCTTGATGTCATTAACCAAATAGCTGGTGAAATGGGCAAATGTGCACACGTAGCATTCAGAATTAACCCGAATGTTGATGCACACACTCATGCCAAAATAACCACCGGGCTTAATGAAAACAAATTTGGCATAGCCATGGAAGATATGGTTACAGCCATTCGACATGCGCAGGAGCTCGGAAACGTTAAGTATACAGGTCTGCATTTCCACATCGGAAGTCAAATATTGGATTTGTCAGTATATGTATCACTTTGCAACCGTATAAACGAATTGCAAAATATACTTGAGAGCGAAGGTATTGTAACTGATAATATCAACGTAGGAGGCGGACTTGGCATCGATTACGACAATCCAGACGGCAATCCTATTCCCGATTTCAAACAATATTTTGAATTATTCGAGAAGCATCTCCAGCTCCGTAAAGGACAACAATTACATTTTGAGTTGGGCCGTAGCGTCGTAGCGCAATGCGGTTCCCTTATAGCACGTACTTTATACGTAAAAGAGGGACACAGCAAGAAATTTGTAATTGTAGATGCAGGCTTTACCGAGCTGATACGTCCTGCAATGTACGGGTCACACCACTATACTGAAAACATTTCTGCCAAAGCAAGCAATTCTGAAAGTAAAACAGAAATCTATGACGTAGTTGGCCCTATATGCGAGAGTAGCGACGTGTTCAGTACAGATGAGTCACTTCCCGAAACACACCGTGGTGATTTCATTGCATTTAGATCTGCCGGTGCCTATGGCGAAGTAATGGCTTCAACATACAACTGCAGGAAACTACCTGTAGCCGTGTATTCAGACAGCATCTAACGAATAAGAGTATCGTAATAATGTACAAAAACATGTATGTGTTCGATACGAGACGCTATTTTTTGATGTAACAATCGTATAGTAGCTATTTAGCAGCAACCTTCACACTTAATAAAATTGCAGGCAAATCTACCTGCGAATTTATTATGTACGAAGGTTGCTGTTTCTTTTTTGTAAGGCCTCTCAGATGCATAAAAACAACAGGTGGTTTCATTATAAGTGCCTCCGAAACGCCCCCACCTCTTCACTCATAATATTTTTGCTGAAACTGTCTGCACTCTACACTTTTGCTTGTATCTTATTGATATTCAGGAGGTTAAGCAGTGCATACAACACCAAATTTTGTATGCACTACATCTGCACGTTTACCAACAAGCAGAAGATTTGTCTACACCATCTGTATAGCTTCATACGCATAAGCGCAGTACGTGCTGTGCCAATAAGGAATAACAGTTTTGGGAGAGCGTGAAAATAGTTGGAGCGACTGAAAATCTGTCCTCCCTATACTCGAGGGAAGCCTGCCCTATGCCGTAAGTACACACCATTATCTGCAACAGGTGTAGATAGTAGTGCATACTGATTTCCCATCCTTCTACACGCATTTACTCATTGATTATCAACGCGTTAATATATATAAGTGCAGGGTGTAGACAGAAATAAGAAATGGCCTTTACGGACAGCAACGTATTTGTAACTACACCGCAAATTTTGAAATTTATCAGAACAAAATACGGCCGGCAATACGTTTGTAAAGTAAGAATAGCGCGGCATCATTTCATTATTCCGTATGAGTTGCCGACTACAAAGAAACTGTATATACAGGATCCGAATAAGCTGGCCATGCTACCTGATAACATATTGATTTGATAACATGCCAACAACTTCGGCAAATACACAAAAGCATCGGCCGAGGCAAAAGAAAAGTAACAGAAACTTAACAAAACACTTTGTTCTTCGGCGATGATGTACTAATTTTGCAGCGTAACACATTATTTAGAACCCACGTATATGGATTTTTTCTATCTTGGAATTCTGATATTCCTGTTTGTACTGGCCACTTTCGACCTGTCTGTCGGTGTGGCAAATGATGCTGTCAATTTTTTAAGTCCGGCAGTAGGCGCTAAGGCAGCCAAGTTCCGCACCATTCTTATAGTAGCCGCTGTAGGCATATTTGTCGGTGCAAGCACCTCTAGCGGCATGATGGATATAGCCAGACATGGTGTGCTTAATCCCCACTACTACACGCTAAGTGATGTAATGTGCATATTCTTGGCAGTAGCTGCTACCGATGTTATTCTGCTCGACATATTCAATACGTTAGGCATGCCCACCTCAACCACAGTATCGATGGTGTTTGGTTTGTTAGGCGGTAGCACAGCATTGGCTTTTTCAAAAATATTAGATGGAGGACACACTTATGCTGATCTCATCAACACGGATAAAGCACTGAGCGTGATTATAGGCATATTTCTGTCGGTTGCTATAGCCTTTGTCTTCGGTTTCATAGTGATGTGGATTACGCGTGTGCTGTTCACCTTTCAGTATAAAAAGCATTTGCGCTATAGCATAGCCCTGTTTGGTGGGGTAAGTGTTACGTCTATTTTCTATTTTTTGTTGGTGAGCGGGTTGCGCACAAGCCCTATTCTTGCAAACATTGGCTGGACTCCTGATTGGATAGACCAGAATAAATTTGAGATATTGTTGACATGCTTCTGTCTCTTCACAGCCCTGATGGAAGTTCTTTACCTATGCAAGGTAAACATATTTCGCATTGTAGTGTTGTTTGGCACATTTGCACTGGCAATGGCCTTTGCTGGCAACGACTTGGTAAACTTTATTGGTACGCCTTTAGCCGGTTTGGAGTCATTTATTGATTTTACGCAAAACGGTAGTGGTATCAATCCCGAAAACTATTCTGTGAGCGTGCTGGCCGGTGAAAGTCACCTACCTTTTAAGCAGTTGTTCTTGATAGCTGCTGGGGTAGTCATGACCGTGGCAATCTGTACTTCAAAAAAAGCACACAAAGTAGTGGAGACTACCGTGAATCTGTCGCGACAGGACGAAGGTGAGGAAGTCTTTTCTTCATCACGATTGGCACGTCGCACGGTGCGTGGTGTACTCAATGCCACTAACACAATGTCTAAATATGTGCCCTCATGTGTGTCACGTTGGATTAACACACGCTTTGACCAAGAGGACGCAGTGCTCGAAGATGGAGCAGCCTTTGACCAGGTGCGCGCTGCAGTTAATTTGGTATTGGCCGGCTTGCTGATTGTAGTGGGCACATCGCTGCAACTGCCGTTGTCAACCACCTACGTGGCATTTATGGTGGCCATGGGTTCATCATTGGCCGACAGAGCTTGGGGACGTGAAACTGCAGTTTACCGCATTACAGGTGTAATTACCGTTATCGGTGGTTGGTTTATCACGGCTGGCGCGGCACTTATCGTTAGTTTCTTGATTGCCACCATCAATCATTTAGGTGGTTTCTTTGCCATGATATTGGTGATGTGTGTAGTGGCACTCGTAGTCATCAATAACAATCGCAAATTCAAGCAAAAGCGAGAACAAGATAATGTGGACACACTCTTCCGTCAGTTGGTACGCTGCCACGACAAGGCCGAAACGTGGCAACTGCTGTTACAGCATGTACGCCGCACACAAACTGACATATTAGAGTTTACGCGCAACACCTTCCGCAACATTACACAAGGACTGATGCACGAGAATATGAAATTTTTGCGCACAGCCTCGCATGACATTGAAAACGAGAAGGGCATTTGGAAACGTTACCGACGCAAGGAGATTCTCGGTATGCGCAAGATCGACTACCTTGTTGCGGTTGAAAAAAACACATGGTTCCACTTGGGTTGCAACAATGCCACCCAAATTATATATGGCCTGAAACGTATGTTGGAGCCATGTGTGGAACATGTTGACAACAACTTCAGCCCACTGCCACAAGATTATGTGGACGAGTTTATACCTGTATGCAATGACGTGGATCATTTTCTTGAGGTAGCACAACGCATGATTTCAACGGGCAACTTTGAAGGTGTGGACGAGCTGCTTGTAGAGGGTAATGCTATAAAGAGCCGTATATCACAAATACGACATGCACAGCAAGACCGCATACAGCGAGAGGATTCGAACATCAAAATTGCACTGCTATATCTTTCTACCTTGCAGGAGACGCAAGAACTTATGTCGGCCGCAAGGCATATTCTGCGTGCAAGCAAACGGTTCCAAACACAATAATATATTGAATTAGGAGTTAGGAAGTTAGGAGGTTAGAGGTTTAAGAAGTTTGTAGGCCTATAGGGTAAAGAGAAACCTTGGCTTATAGCACTCGCAAGAGTCACTTTTTAACCCGCTAACCTTCTAACTTCCTAATCATCTAACCTAATCGACCTTCAAATTACGCCAACCAAGCTTCACCCTAACTGTGCTTAATAATTATAAAAGACATATCCGTAACACGTCCATACTCATTCTGACTCTGTTGATGTGTGTGGGCTGCAGCAGCAAAAAGTTTTTGCAGCCAGGGCAACGTGTACTCAGCAACGTTAAGGTGACCAGTAGTAATAGCCGCTTTAAGGTGGGCGCATATAAAAAATATGTGCGTCAACATCCTAACACGCGGTGGTTCAACGTGTTCAAGGCACCATTAGGCCTATACTGTCTGTCGAAGGCAGACTCTGTGAAAGGGAATAAAGGCCTTTCAAAGTTCTTCAAGAAAATAGGTGAACCCCCTGTTGTGTACGACAGCGAAGGCACACTCTATGGCATGCGCAACATTGAACAAGCCCTATACAGCGACGGCTATCTGCATGCACAAGTGGATACACTGGTACAGACGTCCAAGCACAAGGTTAAAGTGACGTACTGCATTACGCCCCGCGACCGCTATTATATAGACACTCTGCGATACGACTTTGACGATGACACAATATACAGCATTTACAAGGGCGACTCGGCCAATTCTTTGCTTCGTCGCGGTATGCCACTTAACTTGAATGTACTGTCAGAAGAGCGCAGCCGTATGGTAAAGATGTTGCGTCAGAAGGGATATTACTTCGTAAATAACGACTTCATAACCTATGACATTGACACGCTAAAGGGAATAACTGCCACAAATGTGACACTGAGAATGCACCGTCCCGAAATGGCTGACAGTAGCCGTTCATACACAAGACAGAGATTTAGGCAGGTGTATATTACTCAGTTCCGTACCATTGGCGAGGATAGTGTGGCAGCATCAAATAGTGCACTAACTAATTACCGGGGCATTATGTTTGACACACGTCAGCTGAAGGTGAATAAACGCGTACTGCTTTCGCACACAGCTATCAACAAGGGCGCAGTGTATGACGAAACAGACGTGCAAAACACGTACAACAATCTGAACTCATTGCCCGTAGTTAAATTTACCAATATGCAGGTAGTTCCTGTAACGGGCACGGACAGTTTGCTTGACTGCAACATATCGCTTAGATATAATAAAACTAACTCGATAGGTTTGGAGGTGGAGGGAACCAACACCTCAGGCGATTTGGGAGCAGCGGTGGCATTGTCGTATAACAACCGCAATGCATTCAAAGGCTCTGAAATGCTGACTTTCAAGTTGCGCGGCGCCTACGAGGCTATCAGCGGATTGGAGGGGTATAATAATCAAAATTACTTTGAGTTGAGCGCTGAGGGTAGCCTGCGCTTCCCCACCCTTCTATTGCCTTTTTTGAGTATTGAGAAAAAGAAAGAGATGAAGGCGCTCTCGCAGGTAAGCTTGATGTATAATACACAAGACCGCCCCGAATTTCACCGGCGCGTACTGACTGCAGCTTGGACCTATACCTGGAACAGAACCAATACACCACGTTGGGTACACAATTTCGACCTACTTTCGGTTAACTATGTGTATATGCCTTGGATATCGGATACCTTCAAAAAGGATTATTTGGACGGAGAAGATGCCCGATACTCGGTACTGAGAAGCAGTTACGAGAATTTGTTTATCGTAAAAACAGCCTACTCACTTACCTACAACTCTCAACGCAACAATGCGAATGGAAATAATTACTCGCAATCGCTCACACAAGGGGTACAGGTTAAAGCTGGGGTGGAACTTGCTGGCAATGTACTATATGGCATATCGAACATGCTGCACCGTGGCAAAGGTGACAATGGTTGCTACAACCTGTTCGGCATATCATATTCACAATATGCCAAATTCGATTTTGACTTTGTAAGGAGTTTGCTGCTGAATGACCGAAATGCTGTGGCCATACATTTTGGCTTTGGTCTGGGCATTCCGTATGGCAACTCTACCATTCTACCATACGAGAAGCGCTACTTTGCAGGCGGAGCTAACAGCGTACGCGGTTGGAACGTCCGCGGTTTGGGCCCTGGCGGGTATAAAGGCAAGGACGGAAAGGTTGACTTTGTAACTCAGACGGGTAACCTTAAACTTGACTTTAATGTTGAGTGGCGCACTTTCTTGTTCTGGAAACTGCACGGAGCCCTGTTTGTCGATGCAGGTAATATCTGGAACACACGCCACTATGCCGGTATTGACAATGCCGTGTTCAAGTTTGACTCATTCTACAAACAAATAGCGGTGTCGTATGGACTGGGTATAAGGTTCGATTTTAATTACTTCATACTACGCTTTGATGGTGGAATGAAAGCGATTGACCCATCGGTGAGCAAAGGCAGGCTACACTACCCCATCACAAAACCAAACTTTGGGCGAGACTTTACACTGCATTTTGCCGTAGGACTCCCATTCTGATGTGATATACAATTACACAAATATTACAAACAGATGTGGGTTATAACGGGTTTGCACTACCGCTAAAAATGGCAGTATTTGTACACCTCGGGCAAGTATGCCCAACGAACACATTACAACCCACTAAACTTGGCAACTTGCTAAAATAATCAAGACACATTATGTCACAATTCATATCATTAAGTTCAGGCAGCAGCGGCAACTGCTACTACTTGCAGGTTGACGACTATGGTTTAATAATAGACCAAGGCCTGAGCGTGCGAAAATTCAAACAAATATGCTCGAACTATGGCTTGAGCATAGCAAAGATAAAAGCCATATTGGTGACGCATGACCATACCGATCACGTAAAAGGCGTGGGAGCTCTGTCGCGTGACTTTAAGATACCCGTGTACACATCGCAAGCCGTACATGACTCGATTATGCGCAATCACTTTGTATCGAAGAAGGTACCACTGAATCTGCAACATGCTATTGAACGCGGAATAGAATTTGAACTTGGTCCATTCAAAATCACGTCGTTTGCTGTGCCACACGACAGTGCCGATAACAACGGCTATAAAATAAGATGGGACGATAAATGCTTTGTGCTGCTTACTGATGTAGGACACTTCAGTGATGATATGCCAGACATTATACACCAAGCCACGCATTTGGTGATCGAATCGAACTACGATGAACATATGCTCGTGACGGGGCGCTACCCACTACGCTTGCAAAAACGTATCAGCGGGCCTAACGGACATATCAGTAATGCCGAAACGGCTGTGTTCCTGGCAAGCAACCTTAATAGAGACTTAATAAAGAAGGTGTGGCTTTGCCATTTGAGTGCCGAGAATAATGTGCCACGCATCGCTTACGAAACGTGCGCCGAAAAACTCACCGAGGCTGGATATATACTGAATGGCGAAAATCGGAATGTAAGCCTTGAAGTCCTGTCACGACAAACGCCATCGCTATTGACGGATTTGTAACATAACAATCCAGCAAAGCGATGATGAGGTGACAAGATTGTTCAGAATGACGGAGGAAGAGCTACCTTCAGATTTCTATCAACAAATAACAGCTATACTGCTGCAGGGCACACATTTGTAGCGCTAAAAACAATGTGGTTCGCAAAAAATTACTACTTTTGCGGTCAAACAATAATAAGAAAGAAGCTATGCTTACTATCAAACAAATTACTGACAACAAGGAAGCCGTTATACGCGGCTTGGAAAAGAAACACTTTAAGGGTGCACGCGAAGCTATTGAGGGCGTGCTAGCCTTTGACAATAAACGCAAGTCTGCTCAAGCAGAACTTGATGCTCTGAATGCCAAAGTAAAGACACTTTCGAAGAGCATCGGTGCCCTGATGAAAGAGGGCAAAAAGGACGAGGCTGAAACCGCGAAGAAAGAGGTGGCTGACATCAAGATAAAGAGCAAGGAACTTGAGGAAGTAATGAAACAGGCCGAGGACGACAAACGCGCCTTGTTATATACCATTCCGAATGTGCCCTACGACATTGTGCCCGAAGGCGTTTCGGCCGATGACAACGTGGTGGTTAGGACTGGCGGACACGACACCGTACTGCCACAAAATGCCTTGCCTCATTGGGAGTTAGCAAAGAAGTACAACTTGATAGACTTTGACCTGGGCGTAAAGATTACAGGTGCAGGATTTCCCGTATACATAGGTCAAGGTGCACGATTACAGCGTGCGTTGATAAACTTTTTCCTTGACGAAGCCCGCAAGGCTGGATATACCGAGATCATGCCACCAACAGTGGTTAACGCTGCATCAGGATATGGCACGGGACAGTTACCCGACAAGGAAGGCCAAATGTACCACTGCGAGGTAGATGATTTGTATCTTATTCCGACTGCAGAGGTGCCTGTAACAAACATCTACCGCGATGTCATTCTGAATGAGGAACAACTTCCAATTAAGAATTGTGCCTATACAGAGTGCTTCCGCCGCGAAGCTGGTAGCTATGGCAAGGACGTGCGTGGCTTGAATCGCTTACACGAGTTCTCGAAAATCGAAATCGTACGCATTGACACGCCCGAACACTCAGAACAGTCGCATCAAGAGATGTTGGCTCATGTAGAGGGCCTGTTGCAGAAGTTGGAGCTCCCCTACCGCATACTACGTCTCTGTGGCGGTGACATGAGCTTTACTTCATCTATATGCTATGACTTTGAAGTTTATAGCGAAGCTCAAAAGCGTTGGTTGGAAGTTAGCTCAGTATCAAACTTTGATACATATCAAGCAAACCGTCTGCAGTGCCGCTACCGTGGGACTGACAAGAAAACTCATCTTTGCCACACACTTAATGGTTCGGCATTGGCTTTGCCCCGTATTGTGGCTGCCTTGCTCGAGGACTTCCAAACACCCGATGGCATTCGCATACCTAAGGCTTTGCAACCCTATATGGGCTGTGACATGATTAAATGAATTATTAAAGCAAAATAATATACCCAAAAAACTGCATACAGAAAATTTGTATGCAGGCTTTTGAGGTGTTAAGGTTTATTTTTCAGCTGCCATCTACCAGACATGCGCATTTTATCAATAGACTACGGGAAGAAACGTACCGGAATAGCTGTGACTGACCCAGCGCAAATTATAGCGAATGGGCTCGTTACCGTTGATACACATGAGTTGCTGAGGTTCTTGAAAGAATACACGACAAAAGAATCTGTGGAACGCTTTGTTATAGGATTACCAACACAACCAGACGGGGCTCCCTCGGAAAATCAGAAACGCGTATTGGCCTTTACAGAGAAACTGAAAAAAATGCTGCCCGAAATACCTGTCGATTTCTATGACGAGCGCTTTACCTCAGTGTTGGCAAATCGAGCTATTTTAGAAAGCGGTATTGGCAAGAAAAGGCGACAGACAGACAAGGGCCTGGTAGATGAAATTAGTGCCTGCATCATTTTGCAGAATTATATGGAAAGTCGCAAACTACTTTCATAAGCCCATGTGTATCAGAACAGCTTCTGGCAATAAGTACACAGGGTTTGTCTCTTTCTATAACAGCGTGATTATCACTTCTGCAAATATTGAATTTGCCAACAGGCTAAAATGGAACAATTATGATTTTACCAATATATACTTACGGCATGCCCGTACTCCGAAAGGAGTCAACGGACATCACACCTGATTATCCAGACTTAAAGCAATTGATCGCTGATATGTTTGAAACCATGTATCATAGCGATGGCGTTGGACTCGCAGCACCACAAATTGGCAAGGCTATCCGTGTGGTTGTAATAACGCTTGATGCTCTTAAGGACGATTTTCCAGAATATGAGGGGTTTAATAAGGCTTATATCAATCCGCATATTCTTGAGTATGACGACACCAACACCGAACTGATGGACGAAGGCTGCCTAAGTTTACCTGGGATAAACGAACCTGTGCGCCGCCCCACCCGCATACATGTGAAGTATCTGGACGAAGAATTTAATGAACACGATGAATGGGTTGATGGTTTCCTGGCCCGTGTTATGCAACACGAGTTTGACCACCTTGATTCGCATCTGTTCATTGACAGAATATCTCCACTACGCAAACAAATGATTAGAGGCAAACTAACACAAATGCTTAAAGGTAAATTCCGCTGTGCTTACAAAGTAAAATGCCCCAAGAAATGATGTAGGCATTTGTCTGTGTTCAATGAATAAGCAGATGTTTGAATACAATATAAGATATCATGCTACGAATTGTTTGTATCGCATTAGCCATAATGCGAGCAAAAGGTTCGTAGCATTTTTTATGACCATTATGTCTGCTATCGTACCATGTATAGCACAAATTGACGCAGAGATGGTGACATACATGGGGCGTAACGCACTGAGCGTTGACGATTATTTGACGGCAATTCATTATTTTAATCAAGCTATAGAAAGCAAGCCTTTTTTAGCAGCGCCTTACTATTACAGAGCCTATGCAAAGTTCACCCTTGAGGACTATCGTGGGGCTGAAACTGATTGTGACAAGAGCATCAATCTCAATCCGTTTCAAATGGAGGTTTACCAACTAAGAGCTTTATGCCGCATACACAATAACGACTTTACTGGTGCCGTGGACGACTATACACGCGTACTGAAAAACAAGCCCAAGGATCAAAATTCGCGCTACAACCGGTCTCTTTGCTACCTACAACTGAAGGACTATAAACAGGCTAATAAAGATTTGGACTATATGATGCGTACATGGCCAAACTATTACCGGCCTTATATGGTACGTGCACAAAGTTTGCTCGAACAAAAAGATACTGTATCGGCACTGGTGTGGATTGACAAACTATTGGAAAAAAATCCTCGTGATGGTAACGCTTGGGGATTTAAGGGACAGTATGCTCTAAGCAAAAAGCATTATACCGAGGCCGATTCGTGTTTGACTCATGCTATTAGTTATACTCCCAATGATTATGAATTATACATATCACGAGCTCAAGCCCGCCACGCGTTAGGCAAATTCGGCCTTGCCATAGCAGATTATGATCAAACAATTGCACTACAACCTACGCATTTTGTAGCCCACTATAACCGTGGCTTACTACGCACGTTTGTAGGTGATTTGAATAATGCGATTTTAGATTTTGATTATATCATACAGGTGGAACCCAGCAACACTCTGGCTATATATAATCGCGCAGAATTACGCACAAAAGTTGGTAACTATAAAGGTGCAATTGCGGATTATACAAAACTTATACGGTCATACCCCAACTTTTATTATGGCTATTTGATGCGTGCTCAACTCCGACGCAAAATTGGAGACGTTAAGGGAGCTCTTAACGATGAAACCGTTGTTGCCAGGCATAATCTGGACGTTACATTCGGGCACACGAACAAGGTTTCCCGAAAGAGTGTACGTCTACGATCAGACCATGAATTGGACAAATATCAACAATTAGTGCAGGAGGATCCTGACACAGCACGCAATGTGTTCGGAACCTTCTTTGGTAAGGTGCAGAATGAACAGGTATCCGACGACTTGGCGCCGATGTTTGCCCCCGCTTTTTGCCATACAAGCGAGCGTGGTTATCATTCAGTTGGATTTATGGCTGAGATGGTGCGCTATAAACATGCAGAAGTTCCCAACAGGAAATATAGGCTGACGGCTGAACAAGAGACGAATAGTGCAGCAAACGCTGAATACGACGAAAAACGGGTCGAACGTGTTTCGAATGCGTGTAGCTTGATTGAGCTACATTTGTACAGATCCTCCATAGCCTTAGCAAAATACAACTATACAACTGCATTGAGCGAAGCGAGCAAAGCGATCAGTTGCGATTCGAGTTCTGTGGTAGCTTTGCTTCAACGCGCTAACGTGCTATACCACATGACCAATTCGGACAATACCGATAAAGAAAGTAAAAAGGAACTGCTAAATTTGGCACTTACAGACCTAAAATCAGCGTCGACCATATTGCCCGATAATGCGTATGTTCAATATAACATAGGTTGTATGCTGGCCATGCTACAACGTTATGATGAAGCATTGGAGGCTTTCACCGCAGCCCTTAAACTTGACAACCATTTGACTGAAGCTTACTATAATCGTGCTATCCTATATAAAAGAAAGAACATGAAACAGCAAGCCATAGAGGATTTCAGCAAATCGGGACAATTAGGCTATTATAAGGCGTACGCCCAAATCAAGCAAATCAAATAAAATACACGAATAATTTAATAGAAATAGATACCACATGCAAAAACTTATATTATTAGGTATTGCAGCAGCTTGTATTACAACATCTGCCGCACAAAAGAATGCGCATGAGCCCTACTGGCTAAATCCATCTGTCAACAGAATTGGTACTGAAACACCGCGCGCTGATTTTTTTGCTTTCGAGTCAATCACTGGAGCACAGTCTGGCGACAAAAGCGAATCAAAACGTTATATGACACTTGAAGGTAAATGGAAATTCAAATTTTCGAAGAATCATAACGAAGCTCCTGCGAATTTTTACCTTGTGAACTTTGATGACTCAGAATGGGAAGATTTTCCTGTACCTGGCATTTTTGAATTGAACGGACATGGCGATGCTACCTATAAAAATGTAGGCTATGCTTGGGCCACACAGTTTAAGTCTAATCCTCCATACGTGGAGGAGAAAAATAACTATACTGGTTGCTATCGAAAGGAAATAACTGTTCCTGACAACTGGAAAGGTGATAAAATATACTTGCACGTGGGTTCGGCCACCTCTAACCTCAGTATATGGGTCAACGGCAAATTTGTAGGATACAGTGAGGATTCAAAATCCGCTGCCGAATTTGACCTTACCCCCTACCTCACCCCTGGTAAGAAAAACCTTATTGCCATGCAAGTCATGCGATGGTGCGATGGCTCATATTTTGAAGATCAAGACTTTTGGCGTTTGACAGGACTCGCACGCGAAGTATACCTGTACGCTCGGCCACAAAGCCACATTTCTGACATTTTTGTAACACCGGATTTGTGCGACAATTATACCAATGGTGTGTTAAACATCGAATTAAAGGGTATTAACTGTAAAAATAAAACAGTCACACTAACCTTGTTCGATCAAAAAGGTGCCGTGGTGAAATCACAAGATGTGCCCTTGGGCAACACTGCTAAATTAGCCTGGAGGGTTAATAACCCACTAAAATGGACAGCAGAAACGCCTAATCTTTATAAGCTACGCATAGATTTGAAGGACGGCAAAAAACTGCTTGAATGCCTTGAGCAGAATGTTGGTTTCCGCAAGATAGAAATCAAAGACGCACGATTCCTTGTGAACGGTCAACCCGTACTCATTAAAGGCGTAAACCGACATGAGATCGACCCCGATGGTGGTTATGTTGTCAGTGTTGATCGTATGTTGCAAGACATCAGACTGATGAAAGAAAACAACATTAATGCTGTACGCACAAGCCACTATCCCAATGACCCGAGATGGTATGATCTTTGCGATAAATACGGTCTTTATGTTATAGCCGAAGCTAACATCGAAACTCATGGAATGGGCTTTGGCAGCAGTTCACTGGCCAATGTGCCCAAGTACGAACAGACTCACCTTGAGCGAAACCGCAACAATACTCAAATATTGAAGAATCACCCGTGTATTGTGATTTGGAGCCTTGGCAACGAGGCTGGCTACGGCACAAATTTTGAGAAGGCCTACGATATGGTCAAAAAATATGACTCGTCCCGTCCCGTGCTGTACGAACGTGCACTGCAAAACCGTGGAACGGATATTTATGCCGAAATGTATTTGCCATACGATTATTGCGAAGCCTACGCAAAACGAAAAGACATAACGAAACCGCTGATTATGTGTGAATACGCTCATGCTATGGGCAACTCCGAAGGCGGATTTGGCGAATACTGGGATTTAGTGCGTAAATACCCTAAGTTCCAAGGTGGATTTATTTGGGACTTTGTAGATCAAGGTCTGAGAGCGAAGAATAAAAATGGCAAAGATATTTATGCCTATGGTGGTGATTTTGGACGTTATCCCGCAAGCGATCACAACTTTAATTGCAATGGTCTGTTCAGCCCTGACCGTATAGCACACCCGCATGTTGACGAAGTCAAATATTTTTACCAAAATATATGGACAACACTCAAGGACAGTGCTAATGCCACACTTGACATTTATAATGAGAATTTCTTCAAATCACTGAATAACATCTCTCTGAATTGGACATTACTTTGCAATGGCAAGCAATCAGCTGCTGGTACCATTGCAGACATTGACGTAGCTCCACAACAACACGCAAGTATCCAATTGGAAGGCTATAAGAGGCCCACGTCTGCAGGCGAATATGTGCTGCAAGTTGAATATAGAATAAAAAACGACGATCAGCTTCTTAAAGCGGGCCATATTGTTGCCAAACAAGAATTCGTTCTGAGTCCGTATATATATCCTTCTTTGGAACAAGTTAAGCTTGAAATGCCTGTCAGACCATTGACGAACAGCAAGGTCAAACCAGCAGTTACAAAAGACGAGCAACTTGCCTGCATCATACTCAACAGTGCTACTACAACCGTAACAATCAACAAGAATACCGGATTTATTGACTATATCGATGTAAACGGCAAACCTATTTTAGAGGACGGCTATTCTCTGAAACCCGATTTTTGGCGTGCCCCTACAGACAATGACTATGGTGCATCGTTACAAACAAAGCTTGGTGTATGGAAGAACCCCACATTCAATCTTAAAAGTCTAAAAAGCGAGAATGAGGGTATTTGTCAAAAGGTTGTTGCGCAATATGATATGCCCGAAGTTAAAGCCTCTCTCACTCTAACCTACACTCTTAATTCACGAGGCAAGATTATAGTTGAGGAGCAATTCACACCTAACGACAGTTTGGCAAAATATCCCATAATGCCACGTTTCGGTATGACCATGGTTCTGCCGAAGGACTTCAATTACATACATTATTATGGACGCGGACCGATTGAGAATTACTGGGACCGCCATACTTCAACATTCTTGGGCGAATATACACAAAGCGTATCTGAACAATATTCAGCTTATATACGACCGCAAGAGTGTGGCAACAAAACGGACGTTCGCTGGTGGAGTCTCTACAATGACGAAACACAGGAAGGTATCACGATTACAGCACCCAGCCCTATCGAAATGAGCGCCCTTAATTACAAAACAGAGGATTTAGACGGTGGACCCGTTAAGGAAGCACATCAAATGCATTCAGGTGACCTGACTCCCCGTCCATTTACCGTCGTACATATTGCACAACGTCAAATGGGATTAGGGTGTATTGACTCTTGGGGAGCATGGCCCTTGCCTCAGTATCGCATAAAATATGGCAATCACAACTTCTCATTTATCATTACACCCAACGCCAAGTGATCAATCCTTTCCCTATACTATCAAGAGGGAGTAAAACGGTGCGCATTTATGAGCAGAAGTTTCGTCCCGTCAACAAAAAACGGCATGAAAACTTTGATGTATCAATAATAAATTACTATCTTTGCAGCCGCTATGCAAAGTGAAAATCTCCTACATATCAATTTGGCGCATGCTGACGAAGCAGCTAAACGCCTTGACATTGAGCTGACTGATCGCTTCTTCGCTGACCTGGAGCAAGAAGAAATAAGTGGCGGAGACGTTCACGCCCGCATTATTGTTAAAGCATCTGCTGGTAATATCTATAAGGTGAGCATCAGCGTTGAGGGACAAGTGATCGTCCCCTGTGACCGCTGTTTGGACCCACTTACCATCGACATTGAGGCTTCAGACACTGTCAATATTAAAGATGGTGATGAAGAAGATGGAGATGCGGCAGAAATGCTTTATACCATTAAGGGTACGTCTGACTTTGACCTGTCATGGATTGTCTATGAAATCATTGAGACATCCCTACCCATACAAAGGGTACACCCCGATGGTGAATGCAATAGTGAAATGCTTAGTTATATAACGAAAGAAGAACCTGAGCAAGATTAAAGGTCCTCTGTATGCGTCATGTGTTCAAACACTTGGCAATGCTAAAGGGCAAAACAGTTCAGACAGAAGTTTAATCCCAATTAAAATCAATAGAATAAAATGGCACATCCTAAAAGAAGACAATCAAAAACAAGAACTCTTAAGCGTAGAACTCACGACAAGGCAGTAGCTCCTACTTTGGCAGTATGCCCTAACTGCGGTGGTTGGCACATCTATCACACTGTATGCCCCACTTGCGGCTATTATCGCGGCAAGCTTGCCATCGTAAAGGAAGTGGCAGAGTAAAGTTTTGAGTGTTTTCTCACCAAACTTGACATCCGGTAGTTTAAGAGTTGGACTGCTCCTTGATGGTGTATCCGCCTGTCTGTACAATAGCCAGCCGCTGATATAGCTCAAGCGAGGAAACGCGGCTCTTAAACTACTTTTTTTCAACAATATTGTTTGCAACCATTGATACAAGGCGCGTTTTGTGTCAGAACAATGATTGCACAACGTCAACAATAGTTCCTATCCCCATGGAAAAAATAAATGCTGTCATTACAGGTATAGGCGGGTACGTTCCTGAATACGTGCTGAACAATGATGAACTTTCGCGCATGGTAGACACCAACGACGAGTGGATCATGACACGCATTGGTATCAAGGAGCGCCGCATACTTAACGAAGAAGGCTTGGGTACAAGCTATATGGCACGCAAAGCCGTGAAGCAACTCCTTGAAAAAACTGGTACAGACCCACAAGAAATTGATTGCGTCATTGTTGCAACCACGACTCCCGACTATCACTTTCCATCAACATCAAGTATTGTGATTGGCCGTTTGGGCATGAAGAATGCTTTCGCCATTGACATGCAGGCCGCCTGTTGCGGATTTTTGTTTGCAATGGACGCTGCTGCAGGCATGATACAGAGTGGACGTTACAAGAAAATAGTAGTTTGTGGTGCGGATAAAATGTCATCCATCGTTGATTACACCGATCGCGCTACATGCCCTATCTTTGGCGATGGAGCAGCTGCTGCCTTAGTAGAGCCTTCAATAGAAGAAGGCATAGGCTGGCAAGACAGCTACTTGCGTACAGATGGTAAGGGCCTGCCCTTCCTGTGTATGAAAGCAGGCGGCAGTGTATGCAGCCCGTCATACTTTACCATAGACCACCGCATGCACTATTTGCACCAAGAGGGTCGCACCGTATTCAAATTCGCAGTTACAAACATGAGTGACGCCTGTGCTAAAATAGCAGAGCGCAACAACCTCACCAAAGATAATATTGCGTGGGTTGTACCACACCAGGCAAATGTAAGAATTATCGAAGCTGTTGCCAATCGTTTGGAACTTCCTATGGATAAGGTAATGCTCAACATTCAGCGATATGGCAACACATCTGCTGGTACATTGCCCTTAGCCTTGTGGGACTACGAGAAGCAACTTAAGAAGGGCGACAACATCATTCTCTGTGCCTTTGGTGCTGGATTTACATGGGGCGCAGCATATATGAAATGGGGTTACGACGCTAAATAATGCGCTTACGTTAAACTTTATCTCATAAAAACAATAGTGCGAATACACCGACTAAGCATATAAGTAATGGTGAAAGAATAAGTTGACCAATTTTGGTCTGTATTTTCGTTGGTTTTCGAATTTGGAAGAGGGAGCATAGCGGGCTATGTGACCGATGACAAATTTCAAAAACGACAAAAAGACAGGACAGAAGAAAAAACTCCTTACTCCACAAAATTGGTCAAGTTATTTTTTCACCATTACTAATACCCCATATGGCATGTGCAAAGGCGGTGTATCCGCATTATTACTTATTTTACAAGTAACACAGCAAGTGCTCAAATTTTGAACATCTCGCTTCCTTTACCATTTTCCTCACGACTTACCCCATGCACAAAGCAGGATTTGTTAATATTGTAGGCAACCCCAATGTAGGCAAATCAACACTGATGAACCTATTGATGGGCGAACGCATATCCATAGCCACATTCAAGGCACAAACTACGCGACACAGAATTATGGGCATCATCAACAGTGATGATGCGCAGATTGTCTTTTCAGACACACCGGGTGTACTGAAGCCTAATTACAAATTACAAGAAGAAATGTTGGCTTTTTCAGTGTCAGCACTGCAAGACGCCGACGTGCTGCTGTACGTGACCGATGTGGTGGAAAAACCGGACAAGAATAACGATTTCCTTGAAAAGGTGAAACACATGAATGTGCCGGTTTTATTGCTTATAAACAAAATAGATATTTCTGACCAAAAGAGTTTAGAGAATCTGGTGACAACATGGCATGAATGTCTGCCTAAAGCTGAAATATTCCCTATCTCGGCAAAAGTAAAATTCAATGTTGATAATGTGCTAAACCGTATAAAGGAGTTGCTACCCGAATCGCCCCCATACTTTGGCAAAGATCAATGGACTGACAAACCTGCACGCTTTTTCGTAACAGAAATCATTCGAGAAAAGATTTTACTCTATTACGACAAAGAAATACCTTATGCAGTCGAGGTGGTTGTCGAGCAATTCAAGGAAGATGACAAACACATACATATCAACGCTGTTATATACGTTGAACGCGACAGTCAAAAGGGCATTATCATTGGCCACAGAGGCGTGGCATTAAAAAAAGTCTCGTCAGAAGCGCGAAAGACACTTGAAAAGTTCTTTGGGAAAAGCATCTACTTGGAAATCTTTGTAAAGGTAGACAAAGACTGGCGGAGCAATACCAAACGCCTTGAAGCATACGGCTATAAGTTGGATTAACTCACAGAAGCTCACTTCTGTTGCATGGAACTGCATGCAACAAAGAATGCCACGACCACAAATGCCCTAAACAAATTATCATACCTTATTAAAACAAGAAATAACGTGTCAAAATTAGTAGCCATAGTAGGCCGACCTAATGTCGGCAAATCAACTCTGTTCAACCGCCTTACGGGAACACGCCAGGCCATTGTCAGCGATGAAGCCGGCACTACACGTGACCGTCAATATGGCAAATGCGAATGGGGCAAACAAGAATTCTCAATTGTCGACACCGGCGGTTGGGTTGTTAAATCTGACGATATATTCGAAGGCGAAATACGCAAACAAGTGACATTAGCCACAGAAGAAGCTGATGTCATCTTATTCGTTGTCGATGTAAAAAATGGCATAACCGACCTTGATGCAGAAGTTGCCACTATCTTGCGACGCACAAAAGTTCCCGTAATTCTTTGTGCTAACAAAACCGATAATAATGAAGAACGTTACGGATCTGCAGAATTCTACAAATTAGGACTTGGCGATCCTTTCTGCATTTCAGCAATCACAGGTAGCGGCACAGGCGATCTGCTTGACCTTATTATTGAGAAACTGGGCAAGGAAAAGGACGATGATGCCGCAGAGGATAATATACCTCGTTTCAGTGTTGTAGGCAGACCTAATGCAGGCAAAAGCAGCATCGTTAACGCATTCCTTGGCGAGGACCGTAATATTGTCACCAATATTGCAGGTACAACGCGCGACAGTATCCTCACGAGATACACAAAGTTCGGATTCGATTTTTACCTTGTTGACACTGCCGGCATACGACGCAAAAACAAGGTTACAGAAAATCTTGAATTTTATTCTGTCATGCGAGCCATTCGCTCGATTGAAAATTCTGATGTGTGCATTTTGATGATTGACGCCACTCGTGGCATTGAAAGTCAAGACTTGAATATCGTGCAAATCATTCAGAAAAATCAAAAGAGTCTGGTAGTAGTGGTAAACAAGTGGGATTTGGTTGAGGACAAATCGAACACGGCTATTAAGCACTTTGAAGATGCCATTCGCAACCGTATGGCTCCGTTTGTCGATTTCCCCATAATCTTTGCCTCGGCTGTTACTAAACAACGAATATTCAAGGTTCTTGAAATAGCAAAAGACGTTTACCTCGCCCGCAAGCGTCGTGTTTCAACATCAAAGCTCAACGAGGAAATGTTGCCACTGATTGAATCCTATCCCCCACCCTCAATCAAAGGCAAATACATTAAAATTAAATATTGCGCCCAAGTACCTAACACCCAGGTTCCTTCGTTTGTTTTCTATGCCAATCTGCCACAATACGTAAAGGAACCATACCGGCGTTTTCTCGAAAACAAGATAAGAGAAAGATGGAACTTTTCGGGCACGCCAATAAATATCTTTATACGCCAAAAGTGATGTCACGTTGTTATAGCTTGTGTGCTAACATGGTTGCAGCTTTGTTTATAGCCATTACCACAGCATGCAATTCCAAGTCATCAGCCAATACAGAAAAAGGGCTGTATACGGATAATCCTGATTCTATGGCCGTTGCATACTACACGATGCAGGCCAACGGGCAATATAACGAATATATAGGAGCAATGCAGTCATGCGATGGCATGCCATCTGACTACAAAAATAACATTGTTTCTATGTTACGTCATCACAATCAGGATATCAAAAAGGAGAAACTTGGTGTCAAGCGAGTTGCAGTACTGCGCTCTGAAATGCACAACAGCGACCAACTGGCTAACGTTTTCTTGAATGTTACATATAATGATGGCAGTCAAGAAGAAGTGATGGTCACTTTAGTACATGATAATAATATATGGCGTATGCAATAAGCGCCTCTTTATATAGGGCTATTCAGGAAATACATCACTTAATGATTTTCTGAATAGCCCTAAATTAGTAGATAAACTATTCTTCAGCAAACATACAAGGATAGCAGCCTTTTTCGTAAGCATCCCATGCAGGCCGTATTATATAAACAAATATGGCTTATTTCCTGACCTCGTCAATGTGTCACCCAATCAAATGACGCAACTCATCGTTTTTCAATATTCGCCGTTCAATGGCACAAAAAAGTGATGAAGTTGGGATATTGTGGTGTGTCATTGTTTGTGAGTTATGAGATTTGCCGCTAACGCGGAAACAAAAGGACATAAGTACATAAGAACAAAAGAGCTTCAAGACACATACGGGCATGGACTTGCGTCCATGTGCCCTCAAGAACATAAGAGATACGCCGTTACGACATTGAGCGTCATAAACAAAGAAACTATAGCATTAAACGCTACGGCGTCAGCCCTTATGTTCTTGAGGGCACATGGACGCAAGTCCATGCCCGTATGTCCTGAAATACTTTTGTTCTTATGTCCTTATGTTCTTATGTCCTCCGCGTTAGCGGCTGATAAATAACGCTACGGCGTAGCCCTTATGTCTCTTGAGGCCACCCGGACGATAGTCCGTGGCCGTCAGCCGCGCAGCGGCCTTGTGTGTTTATTATGTTAACTTATGTTGCTTATGTTTTCCGCGCTAAGCGGCTAACACAAACGTTATATCCTTGGCATTGCACCCAACAAAAAAAGTGTACAATTTGTACACAAATATTTGTTCCCTCCCTGTCTGCCTACATGTAAAAGAGTGCGTGTCTTTTTACTGCCATCTTACACTTTTTGCGCGTAACAAGTTGATATACAGAGGTTTCAAGTGTGTAAGATGATTTCAAAGCATCTTACACTCCCCTACATACATCTTACACACCCCACTCCACTGTTGCGCAGTCGATTTGGACGTATGCGGTGGGGTATACGCCACAGGGGAGCAGAAAAATCTGTCGGAGCGACAGACTTTTCTGCTCCCCTATGCCGTGATATTGTCCTCCCACGCTTGTGCCGTGTGGCAGCCTGTGGGGTGTGCAAGTTGTGTAGGTTGCGTGTAGGTAGTATCAGCAGTATCTTACACAGTGTAAAGTGTTGATAGCCAAGGTATTGCGACGTGTTAGTGTAAGATGTAAGATGCTCGGCGTGTAAGTTGTTGTAGTATGGTAAAAGTCCCAACCACAACTGTTTCGTCTTAGACATTTACATCAACACGAGACTTGACTCCGCTTCCCGGAGCGGCTTTTCCAATCGTGCGTGTTCCCAGTATATTCATGAAATATTCTCCATGCTCTTGCTAAAGGGTGGTTCTAAAAATTCTGTTTTCAGAACCACCCTAATATCAAATGTCATACTTGGCTTTCAGCTCATCATAGCACATGCCTGTCACATAGAGGTATAGAGTAGCGAACGCCTTAATGTTCTCATCAAGTTGAGCTTCTGTCAGGAGATAGGAAGCGTGTGCTCCGTTGCCTTCACTTGTGTTGCGATTGTTGCGTATGAGATTCAAGTAGCCAGACAACTTCTGCTCAGTCTCTCTCTGACTATAACGCAGACGCTTTAGACAGTCGAAAGCAAAGATACATGTGCTTAGTGTCACCTTATTACTGTCGTCTGAAGGACGCATTTCCTCACCATGTATCATGTAATAGATCTTCTTCAAGAACACCTCGAACTTCACAGACAGGTTGCCAGAATTAACATGCTTGTCAATGATGTTCACCTTCTTGCGTCCGAAAAGCTCATCAATGGCCTTATACAGGTCAAGACCTACACCATCTACACTCGGGATTGTGTGGATAGTGAGTATCTTAAAGAAACCATCTACCACATTCCGCGTCAATGGCATATTGGGCACCTTACGAAGGTCACGTTTCACAACTTCGCGCAGGTTCGCCTTCATTTCATCATAAGTGCATTTGTTGTCTTCTGTACGTTGCTGCTCGTCCTCAGGGGCCTCCTGTTGCTGCTCTTCTTCGGGCAACTCATCAGGAATGTTCTCGTCAAGGATAAATGCGGCATTCTGATAGGCATAGATAATCTTCGCTCTGTCGGTCGGGTCAAGGATAAACCTGCGCACAATGCTCGACATGTTGGTAATGACGAAGCGCTTGGCCACATCTTGTCCTGTCACCTTCTTTAGGAAATCCATAGCTTTAGCCTTATCAAGTGTGCGGATAAGCTCATCAAAACGCCCGTGTTCGTTGACATTCTCTGCCGTAGTGTCATTGCTGACAAGGTCTTTCAGGCGATTAATGTTCAATCCCGTTACCTCGGCAAGCGTGTAGACCTGCTGGTCGCATTCCCGCTTCTGATAATCGAGAATATAGTCATAGATGGTCTTGTCCTTGACGAGATGCAGGTCACCGCTCTCAATATCGTGCAGTATGCGCTGGGCGGTGCGTTGGTCGCGTTGTGAAAGCGAGGCAAAGGCATTATGCAGCTCTCGCTGTGCAGTCTTCACAAGTTCACTGCCAGGGCCTGTGGTATAGAGGTTCTTGATGAACTTGATAAACTTCTCATTGATATACTCAGCATCTATTGTACCGGCACCAGTCTCCGTAATATATGCCTCCAGCTGATAGACATCGTCGTCATTGTCACCACCTCCTCCGCTACTCGTGAAGAGTTCGCGATAGCGTTGTAGCAGAATCTTGTAAACCTGCTCGTCAAAGGCCAGTTTCACTGTTGTCCAACCTGAGGCGTGCGCAAACTCATATTCAAGTTTATCCCAAACGAAGCCCTGCATCTTGCTTGCCTCCAGTCGGTTTGTCATCGCGCAAAACTCCTTGGCAAACTTCTTCTTCGAAGCCTCTGCCTGTGGCAATGTGGCGTAGTGATCTATACCCTCAGCATTGAAGAGCGCATCAATGGCATTGAAGTTCGTATTGATATACTCCAAGTTGGCCTCCAATTTGTCTGTGAATACCGACAGCGGTTGGTTAACGTATAGTTCGAGTGCCTCGTCGATATTCTTTTTCATTCGCTCCGGACGGGTGAAATACTTGATAATGCCGAATGGCTTTTCAGGACCGAACAACCGGTTGGTGCGGGAAAACGCCTGTATGACATCCACATACTGCATCAGCTTATCTACATAGAGCGTATTAACCCACTTTGAGTCGTAACCCGTGAGCATCTGCGTTACCACGATGAGCAAGTCAAGTTGCTTATCCTTCTCCAAATGCTGGTAAGGAGCCTTGTGTGCCAGTCGCTTGGCGACGTCTTTCTTATACTTGGCGTATGTAGATTGCTGGAACGTGGTACCATATTTATGGTTATAGTCCTCCAACATTTCAAGGATAGCATCTTCCTTATATTCGCCGCCACCATTATTGTCAATGCTGTCGTCAAATATTGCGGTGACGTTATATTCAGGATAGTGTTGCTTGAAGAGATGATAGTACTCGATAGCCTCAGGTATATTCTTTGTGGCCAGTATGGCATGGAACTTACCATTACGGCTGAGCATTGGTCGTTCTTCCACTATCTTCTGCATCACCGCCTTATGGTGCTCATCTGACTGGTAAAGACTCTTGGCTTCGTCCTCCACCTTTATCATGTCGGTTTCATGCAGCCACTTGTTGTAGAGATCGACCTTCTCCTGGTTCTCCCCTATCTCGTCAAAGCTCTCAGCACCCACGGCACGCAGAGCCACTGCCTCACGTATCTCATTAGGTTGGAAAGTGTCCTCGCGATAGAGGTCAAAACCGAGCACATTGCCATCAGGAATACCATTGGCCAGCGTATATTTATGTAGCATGTCGCCAAAGATGACCTCTGTGGTCATCTCGCCATGGGCATTCTGAGGGAAAATAGGCGTGCCAGTAAAGCCAAAGAGCACGGCACGCGGAAAGGTGTTCTTGATTGTCAAGAGCATACCGCTGCCACTCTCCTTACCGCCACCCGACACACTGCGGTGGCACTCGTCTATGATGAACACCACGCGCTTGTTGTTGATTTTTGTAATGGTAGATTGCGGCACATGGTTCTCGTGTGTGATACGACTCATCTTCTGTATGGAGGTGACAATAAGATTCTCGTCCTTATCGTCGCTCTCCAACACACGAATGAGGTTCTGCGTGTCCTCCGTGTCGAGCACATTATCGTCGGCATTGGCAAATCCACGATATTCGTCGGCACTCTGCGTACTCAGTTCAATACGGTCGAGCAGGAATACCACTTTGTCGGCATCACCGGCCTTGGCTATGAGCTGTGCCGCCTTGAATGAGGTCATCGTCTTGCCCGAGCCCGTGGTGTGCCAGATGAAACCGCCACGGTGAGAGTGGTCGTCCCAGTTAGTGGCACGCACCCTCTCCCAAATCTTGGTCACAGCAAAATACTGATAGCTGCGAAGCACCTTCAGCGTCTCGTCCTTATCGTCGGCAATGCTGTAGTAGCCTATCATCTGGTGGGCCATGGGGATAGAGAGCAGGTTGGCACCGATACGCTTCCAGTCGTGCATCTCCTCATTGTTGAAGTCTGCCCAATGAAAGTAGAAACTCGGTGAAAAGTTCTCCGACTTGCCAGGATTGGCAAAATAGAGTGTCTTTTCAGGTGTCATGGCCACAAATATCTGTACGAGCGAGAAGATGCCACGACTGAACACCCCCTCATGGGCGTATTTCTTTATCTGGTTGACAGCTTGTGTCACGTCCACTCCCGAGCGTTTCAGTTCTATATGAATAACGGGCATACCATTGATAAGCAGCATCACGTCGCCCCTTCGTGTGCTGGCCAACGGATGCTTGGTTTGAAACTTCGGCTGGCGCACTATCTGATACACACTCTGTCCGGCACGTATCTCCTTAGCATCGAAAATCTTCAGGTAGACCTCCTTGCCAAAGTTAATCTTGTCCTTGTCGTTGTCACGCTTGATCTTCACCAATCCGCCACCAATGAACTTGCTCACCTCGTAAGGCGACTGCAGGGCATCCACCTGTGTGATTATTTGTTGCATCTCTGAGTCGGTGAGCGGGAAGTCGCCCAAGCGGTTCACGTCACGGTTGTTGTTGTAAATGATGGCGGCCCAATTCTTAATCAATATCTCCTCTGTGGGATTCTTGATGATGCGGGGCTCCCAACCATGCTGAGGAAGCAGCTTTGCCAGTGCTTCCTCAAAATCCAATTCCTTTGTGAAAGGACGTATCAATACATCTACTGGCATATTTTTATGTTGTTCTTATCTTGTTAATATTCGGTGTTATTATTACTGAGGTTTCGGATTTGGCCAAAGCGGGCGGGCCCAGGTATTTACATAACTCAAGTTTTGCATTTAGCATGGGCGGGCTGAAAGCCCAATGAAGCACGGAGCCCAAGGCAAGCGAAGCGACACCCTGGGTATCGCGTGTTGGAGCAGTCGCGCCCTGAAAGGGCAAAAGCTTTAACCCCTTATGTTGTTATTCTTACTTGAAAACTGATTTTGCGGTCTTAAAGTGGAACATCGTATGTATTTTTGTTCAACACCTGCCCCGTGTCTTAAAGCTTTTGCCCTTACAGGGCGCGACTGCTTCAACACGCGATACCCAGGGTGCCGCTTCGCTTGCCCTGGGCTGTGGGCTCCATTGGGCTTTCAGCCCGCCCTTGCTAAATCCGAAACTTGAGTTGAGTTATCTTACTACGTTCGTTCAACATGCTTACTTCGTTCGGAGTAAATGCTTACTTCGTTCGAAGTAAATGCTCACTACGTTCGAAGTAAACGCTCACTGCGGTCGAAGTGGCATGACTTAGGCTTGGTTTTGTGCTTTCATCACTCCCACACGTGCATCACCTTTTCGTTTGACAACGGACGGTCGTCGCCGTTATTCGTACAGCACTTGCCAAATCCGAAAGTTGAGTCTCTTTATAAATATCGAGCTACATTACACAAACATTTTGTCCAGGCATGCCGCCTTAATATGCTTCAGTTTCTCAAGTCGCTTGGCGTGGAGGGCGATTTGGCGGTCGAGAGAGGTAAAGAAAGAGGCGATAGATTGTTGCTCAGCAATATTTTCGGTACATACAATTTCTATTTCACCTAAGGATGTAGCATTGATGTGCCTAACAGTTGTACCTGTAATGCGAGAAATTATCTGTTGCTTTTCGTTGTTTACAGACAGACTTATGAATGGAGAATAATATTGTGGTCGAGGTCTTAAAATAAGAATACCACCTCCAAGAATTACTCCTGTTTCCATAATTGATGAACATCTGGCTAAACCTGTGGGGGTTACATCAGAATCAGGGAATAATATATCCCCAATTTGTGAAAAACAACCATTATTTAAGTCTGTTTTAGAAAACACTTGGTATATGATTTCATCATACATTGTGAAGAGTTCACCATAATGAATGCATTTGAATTTGCCTGTTTCTGAGATATTATCTTTTGATAATAGTTTTCCTTTAGACCAAGAACCAATTTTTCCCAACTTCACCTTCTTCCATTCCCCCTCGAATCCCCTAAATCTTACTTTGGGCACAGTTTCTCCTTCCTGCGGGAACATAGCCTGCAGGCTCGCCGCCTTCATCTGCTTCAATGAAACAAGACGAGAGGTTGATGCCGAGATTTGGGCATCGAGGGAGGTGAAGAAGGAGGCGATAGATTGTTGCTCGGCAATATTTTCGGTATATACAATTTCTATTTCACTTAAGGAAGTAGCATTGATGTGCCTAACTGTTGTACCTGTAATGCGAGAAATTATCTGTTGCTTTTCGTTGTTTACAGACAGACTTATGAATGGAGAATAATATTGTGGTCGAGGTCTTAAAATAAGAATACCACCTCCAAGAATTACTCCTGTTTCCATAATTGATGAACATCTGGCTAAACCTGTGGGGGTTACATCAGAATCAGGGAATAATATATCCCCAATTTGTGAAAAACAACCATTATTTAAGTCTGTTTTAGAAAACACTTGGTATATGATTTCATCATACATTGTGAAGAGTTCACCATAATGAATGCATTTGAAAATACCTGCTTCTGAGATATTATCTTTTGATAATAGTTTTCCTTTAGACCAAGAACCAATTCCTCCCAACTTCACCTTTTTCCACTCCCCACTAAACCCCTTGAATCTTATCTTCGGTTCTTTCATACGTTCTCCTCCTGTTCTTTGTTAACCAACTCATAGAAAGTATTTAGCAGCTCACCGTATTCAGCTTTATATCGTTCAATGCGTTCCAAGTCTTTACTGGTAGGCTGTGGTATTCTACTGATGTCCAAATTGTTTCTCAAGTCATTGAGCTTCACTCTGAGTGGGAGCATGTTTTGCTTAATTTTTTGGATATAGGCAGTCCTATTAGGGGCATTATGGTGATTTAAGATATAAAGCGCAGAGGCTATTTCAGCCCAGTCGTCATCAGAGGGGAATAAAATAGAACCATTGGGATATGGCATAATGTCAAACTCGTCCCACCAATCATCAGACTTGCTGTCTGCCAATGTGTCAAGTTTCTTGCGCACAGCATTCACTACATTCTCCACGCTATAATCTGTGTCCTCAGCAGCATCGTGCAGAAAGCCGACTACCTTTTCTTTCCAATCAAACCCACTGTTTCCTACGGGAAGCAGATGAGAGGTAAAATAGTCATTACCACCTTTGTCCTTTTGTCCCTGGTGCAGTTCTTTAGCCACATACGCGGCCGCTATGACCACTGGTGTCCAGTAGCCAAGGTCATCTTCCAAACTTTTGAAACGCCGCTGCGCCTCTTTGGGATTGAATTCGGAGATATAAGCCAGATAGTCCCTATAAAGCTTCTCTGTCTCACCACCGGCTTCCATGAAATCCCACAAGCCGTCCATATAGCCGTCCATGTACTTGATGTCGCGCTCGCCAAGTGCCTTAAAGCCTGCCAACATGGTTTTGCATTGCTTCAGACACGCATTTTGCGCTTCTGCCACAGACTTGAACGCTTCTGCCAACTGGTCGAAATTTTTGAACTCGTTTTTCATACTCACCCTTTGATTAACTCGGTTAAACCCTTGATAGCAAACTCGTCGCCAGTAAGCTGACTGACAAGATCGGCCAATGTCTGTTGTGACGATGCGAGGTCGCGTTCTATGTCATGATAGGTAACGGAATACTTCTCAGCCAAACTCTGGACGGCATCGGCAAGCGTGGCGATGACTGCATCAGGCATGGCACTGATGGCTGTGGTGACAGGTTCTATCCACTTCTTATCGAGCAAGGTGCTAATCTCGTGCATATCGAGGGTTTCTATCTTTTCTTTGGTCTTGGCAAGGAGTTCGAGTGTCTTTTTGGAGAGTGTTTTCTTTGCCTTAGACTGTTCGTTCCAAAGGGCTACAATAGCCTTCAGCTTGTCTTTGGTGTCAGACTCAACATCGGCCTTGGGTTTGGCATCAGCCTTGATTTTGTTTTTGTCGAGTGCACCGTCTTTTTCTGCGTCAAGATAGGCTTCTTGCTCGTCCTCGTTAAAGTCATCTTTGATGGCATCAACTTCGCCATTGATGGCCTCGATGCGCTCTGAGATAGCGGTAAGGTCATCGAGTTCGGTCTGGAAATAGACGTGCTGAACAAGGTCGAAAGGCATGATGCGGCCCTTCTCACCGTCTGGCACTTCCTGCTCTACGCCATTTTTGTCCTTCACCATCTTGTATTTCGGTTCCACCACATTGCAAGCGCCCATGCCTTCAGTCTGGATTATTTCAATGTCGCCCATGATGTCCTGCCAGTGGTCGGTCAGAATCTGATAGGCTGCATACTTATCCACAAGGGGCAGCGGGGCGATGCGGCGGAAGATGTCGGCAGAGATATTGTCGTTCTCCTCCAGTTCCTTCACATCTTCCACATGATTTACAAGACGCTGATGAAGCATCGTCTGGAAATCAGCAAAGGCGGTGGCAAAGTTTGCCTTGAAAGCCTTTACATCTGCGTTAGCCAAGATCGTATCTAATACATTCCCAACCTTGACCGAGGAGTATGGTTTATCGGCCTCGGCTGCAAAGATGTCCTGCTGCAGCGTAGGGAAAGCTGTCCAGTAGGTGACGAGGTCTGAAATCTCGGTGTTAGGAATGCCACCAAACATGGTGCTGTAAATGTCATACTTCACAGCAGCTTCGCTCGAATCTACATAGCGGGGTATATTGAGATTGTACTCATTACGGCGAATTTCGTCACGACTTACCACACGGGAGTAACCAGGAATGCTCTTTCGCTCGCGATAGGTGTCGGCAATTTTCTTCACATCTGAGGCGCGGAGCTTGTTCTGTTTGCCGTCCTTGATGAAGCCTTTGCTGGCATCGATGATGAGCACACCCTCGTCGCCACGGTTCTTTTTCAGTACCATAATGAGTGTGGGAATGCCGGTGCCAAAGAATATATTGGCAGGCAAACCGATAATGGCATCGATGTTGTTCTTCTCGATGAGGTTTGCACGAATTTGGCCTTCAGCCTGACCTTCTTCACGCTCTTCGATGGGCATCAGATTGCCGTCCTTGTCGAACATCTTTGGTGCCTTGCCACGGAACAGTACGCCATGTGGCAGCACAATAGTAAGAATGCCGTCCGACTTAAGGTGATGCAGTTCATGGAGCAGGAAAGCATAGTCGGCCTTGGTTTTCGGTGCCAGTCCATACTGGGCAAAGCGGGCGTCCATTTCCTTGTTGGTCGGATCCCAATGCTGCGAATAAGGCGGGTTGCTCACCACAGCATCAACAGCCAGGGGCTTGTCTATATCAGAACCTTCCTCGTGGAGAGGCCAGTCCTCCTCCAGTGTATCAGCACAGCGGGTGACAATATTCTGCGGAATGATGCCTCGCATTACGAGGTTCATACGGGTAAGGTTGTAGGTGTTTTCCTTAAGTTCCTGGGCGTAGTACTTCACCTTGTTCTTACCCCTGATGTGTTTGCTCACGGCCTTGCCGATGGTGATGAGCAGCGAACCGGAACCACTGGTGGGGTCATATATTTCGAGCGACTCCTTCTGCTTATGGTGCTCGGCCACAATCTCCGACATCACCATAGCTACCTCGTGGGGTGTATAGAACTCACCAGCCTTTTTGCCAGCATGGGCGGCAAAGTTGCTGATAAGGAACTCATAGATATAGCCCAACACGTCGTAGTCCTGCGAACCATCAGTCGGTATATCCTTGATGAGTTTGATGAGTCCTTTCAAAGCCTTGGTCTGTGCCGAAGGATTGTCACCCAGTTTGCTCAGACCCTCGCGCAGGGTCTTGAAGATGCCGGCATAGACAGATGCGAAGTTTTCACTCATCAGACGCTCGAAGTTGCTGAGTGCCTCGCTGAGCGTTGCGACGCTGAACTCGGTATCTGCAAGCCAAGTATTGAACAGATACTTATACTCGATGAAGAAGCCGATGTGTTCCTGACACTCAGCGATGGCGTTCTTCATATTCATATCCTCGTAGTTCTCTACGAGTTCCACCAGCTCATCTTCTTCCCATTCGCAGTCCTCGATGAAGTATTTCACCTCTGTGTCGGACAAGAACTTGTAGAAGATAAGTCCCAAAATGTAGTCCTTATACTCATTGGCATCAATCTTGTTGCGCATATTGTTCGCCGATGCCCATATTCTGTTTGCCAGCTGTTGCTTGTTCATATATAGGATTCTATTATTTTTCTTGTCGCAAAGTTATATCTATCTATGCAGTGCATCTGCATAAAAGAGAATGATTTTAATTTTTCTTCCGTTTTTGACCACAAAGTAGCTTCGTTGAGGCTTGACGCTATATTTTCCTTATTACACTTACTCCTTCAAAAATAATGATTTTTCTGCAATTTACGCACTGTTTCAATAAAGTAATGTGTGTTTTCAGCTGAAAAATGTACCTTTGTGTCATTAATAAAGTATTTCACGTATTATATTGGATAAATTATGAAGATCCTTCCATACATAGTGTTCAGCTTTCTTATGCTTTGTGCGTTGTGCACAGGCATTAACAGCTATCACAGAACAGAATACATGATAGCCCAGGATGTTAATCAGGCATTGAAGCAAGTTCTTCTGAAAATGCCAGACAATGTGGTTACTACAGACACCATACGTTGTTATCGCAACTGCCTCACTATAGCCGAATTGAAAGATACGGCAGGTATCGCCATGCGTACCGTACGCAGAGGTGGACGTTGGGAAACAAAGTTGGTGGCAGAGGCAAATTGCAACTTTGCTACAACTTTCATGATGTCCGACCAGAAGGCTTCGGGTTCTCTTTTGTTTATCGGGATGCTGTGGCTGTTAAGTAGTTTGTGGTATGTAAGAAGGAATAAGCCGGAGTTGATAGTTCAAGGTTTGACATACGGTGGTATTGTGTTCCATGATGATAAATTCATGACCATATCGGGTGAGGAGATACGTCTTACTCCCATGCAACACTCCTTGCTCGAAATGTTCATAACGACAGATTCTCATACGCTATCGAAACAGGAGATTTGCGACCGACTATGGCCTAAGAAACCTAATGCAAGCGATACGCTTTATACGCTAATCAGACGTATAAGACCTATCATAGAAACACATAGCATTCTGAAAATCGAATCGGATCGGGGTAAGAGCTATAGTCTGAAAATCAGATAGATAGGCTTTTGTTGGTCAATTGTCAGGGAGATGTCAGCCTGAATAATTGGCTTTCTTGCAAGGAGAAAATAAATTTGCACCATAAAACAAAAACATGGTGCAAAATGAAACGATTATTTACAATTTCAATTATTATGACTTCTGCATTCTGCGCTAATGCTCAGAATGTGGACAAGACAATCACGCTTGATGAAGTAACGGTAAAAGCCCCTAAGGTAGTGAACAAGGCCGACGGTATGATAATCTATCCTACCGATGTACAGAAGCAGACTTCGAACAATGGTTACAGCATTCTTGAGAAACTCACACTTGCCAATATTCGTATTGACAACATCAGCCATACTATTACTGCTATTGATAACAGAGGTAGCGTTCAACTTCGAGTAAATGGCATTGTTGTAGGCAAACAGGAAATGTTGGCTCTCAACCCAAAGGATATTGTCAAGATAAACTTTATAAACAACCCCGGCGTTCGTTATGGCGAAAGCATTGGCTATGTGATTAATATAGTTATACGCAGGAGCGAGAGCGGTTATACTATTGGCACGGACCTTACCTCGGCACTTACGACGTTGCAAGACGATGGTATGGTGTATGGTAAATGGAATAAGGACAAAAGTGAATTATCGCTTTCGTATGATGTGAGTGGATACAAAACAAAAGGTTCAAAGAGCAAGCAGTTGGCAGAATACACCTTGACAGACGGCAGTATCTACACTATTGAGCGAAACGATGTGGAGTCGCTTGGTAAATCCATTGCGCATGACGCAAAACTAACCTATAACAGGTCTGACTCCACAGCAACCGTCTTTCAAACATCCTTGAGTGGAGCATTCAACAACACGCCAGACAACTATAATATTAAGGACATCACGGACGGCTCTCGACAATATCAGGCTGCAAGCCGAGAAAAGAACAAGAGCCTTTCGCCTGTATTGGATATTTATTTCTTTCGTCAGCTCACCCCACGCCAATCCATCACAGCCAATGCCGTAGGTACCTATATATCCACACAGACAAGCAGCTATTATGACGAGGGTACGCCTTATAAATATGATGTGGATGGCAAGACAGCATCTCTTCTTACTGAGGTGATTTATGATAACAGGCTCAAGCCCTTTACACTCTCAACAGGCTTGAACTATAGCTATAAACACACAAAGAACGACTATCTTGGCGACGCTTCCGCTTTGACCAAGACTAACAACAACCGCCTATATGCCTTTGCAGAAATTAAGGGCCTGTTCCGACCTTTGCGTTACACATTAGGTGCAGGCGCAAGCTATATCCATTACACTCAGAATGGTCACAGATATAACTTCTGGACATTCCGTCCAAAAGCCTCGCTGACATACAACATCAATAACAATATGCAGTTGAGCTATACCTATCAGATGTTGGACAGGGTATCCCGTATAGCCATGACGAGTGATGCTATGATTCGCACCAATAGCATGGAATGGACTATTGGTAATCCAGATTTGAAACCTTCGCGCGATATGGAGCACCGATTGCTGTTTTCATATAATACCAATCGCCTGCAGACCTTTGTTGAAGGTTATTACAAACAATGTTTCAAACCCAATATGGCTCATTATGAGCGTACTGACGACAATAAATTCATTTATACTCAGATTAATCAAAAGGAAATTTCTGTGCTGAACGCTATGGCGTATGCTGGCTATTGGCTCTTGCCCGAAAAACTTCAGATTGCAGCCTATGGAGGAATGAACAGATGCTTTAATTTCGGCAAAGACTATACACATTGCTATACATCGTGGTTTTATGTAGGTAGCATCACGGCTTATCTCGGCCACTTCACGTTGCAAGGATACATAGATAACGGCAACCGATTTTTTGAAGGCGAGTCGAAAGGCTTCAGCGGTGCTTATTCGGTTCTAAAAGCCTCTTACATGTGGCGCGACTTGCAGTTCTCATTGTCATGGGCAAATCCCTTCAATAAAAAATACAAGTCATACGAGAACGAATTGCTCAACCGTAATCTGTATAAGCACACTATTGGTTATTCTAAGGATAGCGGCAATCTCGTTACGTTGAATATATCTTGGCAACTGAGCCGAGGCAACAAACATAAGTCAGCAGAAAAGAAGATAAACCTGCGTGACACGGATAATGGTATTATGAACTGAAGTTTCCCACCCCCTTATTTTAGCTAAGTGTGTAGTGACTTCTTTTGATCGATAGTTTGAAAATCGATGCATTCCGAATCGATTAACGCGTGTTAAAAATGTTTAGCTCAAATCGGGCATAGCCAAATCATCCGAATCGCATAGGAGATGTGCCCATACCTTTGTGGAGAAGTCTGCCGTTTGTTGTGCAGCTACAGTTGATAGACATTCCAATAGATCAATGCCTGCTTCTTGCGACAGAACTTCCAAAAGAAGCCTAACTTCTTCCAAAGTTCTGCTCCATAGTGTTAGCATTTGCAGCTGATCACGCTCGGAACGGAACAGACTACCCATGGTTTCCCAGTCTTGAAAAGCGTTTGGCCAAGGACATCATGTGATACATCATGAAGCACAAGGTGGTGTCTGCAATCTGAGCATTGTAGCTTCGACTCAGACATTTTCATAGTCCAAGATACCCACAGCATTCCTTGAATATAACCTCTATCCCCCAACGTCTTTCATAAAGTTCAAATGCTTTGACGAACCCCATGGAGGTATCTGTCGTGAGCAATACTTTCCAATTGGTACTTCGTCCGTATTTAATGATGAAAATGCATACGGGGTCTTCGCCCATCTTTACATGAAGCTGAATGTATTTACACTTGTATTTTCTACAATAGTGTGAAGCTGTGCGTTCATGAATTGCAATCAGTTCGTGGATGTGCTTAGGACGCTTGGATGTGCTTATCTGATAACGCAACTTTGGATTCATCTTGACTAATCCGATATAATGTACTCACCTCCACATAGTTCACGGACTGCATGAATGAGCGATTCACATGTAAACCAACTATCAGCAAGAACATACTTGAAAGAGATACCATGCTTGACAGCATGACTAAGCATGCGCTTGGCTATTTCGAGTTTGCTCTCATCACATTCCGCCTTGCGCGCATAGTATGGATTTTTTGCGTTCCGCTTTTTTTGAAACTGCTCCTTCAACTGTCTTGAGGTTAAACCGTAATTCTTATTCTTTCCCTTTTCCCGATGAATGGAGAAGTCTATGGGGTAACAGCTTATACCGTCAGAAATGGCAAGTGTCAGGCATTTCATTCCGTGAATGAATCTATGGGTGACGTGGTCAAACACTTTGCTGACACCTTCGATTCGAACACCAGTCTTTTGAAAAGTTGTATCATCAAGGATAGCACAAATTTCATTTGTATCAGTATTCACTTGACGCTCTTGAAGGATGGCGTGGAATCGAAGGGTTATTTGGGTAAGAAACATTCGCCAGTTGAAGCGCTCATTCAAAAGTGCACGATACAATGTGTTCTTAGATACATTGCAAATGTTTCTGAATATTATTGGAAGTGGCACTGGCAACCGTTTTTCCCCACAAACGCACGATGACGAGCGTGATAAAGAGGGAACTCATAGTAAAACCTTGAACCTTCTCAAACTTGAGATTCTGAACAATTTTACCGATGCCAAATGTCTGCTTAACTACTAGAAGTTGCTTTTGAGCTTCTTTTTAAAGATAAGACCTTGGTAAGTTCATCTAAATTGCTTATTTTTGCTTCTGTAACAGTTTCCTCTTTTTCCATTGTAAATCAGTTGTTTGTCACCTACTAAATTACGAAGAAAAATTGAAATACTGTTATTTCTCACCCCTTTTTTGGGGGAGGGGAAACTTTAGTAATGGATTTGCAATGTAGTACGTCCTGCATTGCCTTCCTTTGTGAACAAAGAATTACAACTGTCATAGTAAACATCGAATTGTCTAAAAACTAAGAGTATGATAATATCAAAAGATAACTTCATAACGGATAACATGACCAATACGATTTGTTATTCCAGTCTTCTCCCAGCAGAGAGCAGCGGTTTGGGCTTTCAGTTAAGAGTAAAGATGTATGCAGCATTGAAAGAGTCTGTTAAGACCATGAAGCACTATGACCTGTATAATACTCGTGACATCTGGTCAAGAGATTATATGCCAGTGCAGTTGACAAAAGATCTCTTTCTAAACTATACCTATCGTCCAGATTATCTTAGCGACCAAAAAGTTTGTATCACCAACTGGATGCTACACAAAGTTCATACTCGAAAGGCAGACAAATTTAATCTTGAAGTTGTAACAATCCCTCTTGTTCTTGATGGAGGCAATGTAATCAAAGCTATTGACAAGTTTGGTAAGCCGACAGTCATCATGTGTAGCAAAATATTGAATGAGAACAATCTATCCAAAGAAGAACTTGCAGACTGGTGGAACCAATTCTTTGATAATCAGATTCGTCTTATTCTGATCGAATGGGAAGGAAAAGATGAAAATCCGATTGGACATGCCGATGGAATGGTTAGATATATCACCGAAGGAAAAGTTCTGATTACAAATTACTGTGATTTGGACGATGAAGAACGTCTGAGTGAGCCACTGAAAGAATACTTTGATATTGAACGTCTGCACTTTGGAGATATTGAAGGAATCAAAGGTACCAAGATGTGGAACCTCTTGAAATCGAAAAGTTGGGGATACATTAATTTTCTACAAGTTGGTAAACATATTATTGTTCCAAAATTAGATTGGGATGAACTCGACAAAGCAGCTGTACAACAGATTCAGCAAGCCTTTGGAGTTTCTTATGATGTAGAGCTTATCGATTGTGATATGACTCAAATTCTAGAGAATCCCGATGTGAACACTAACAGTGGCGGTGGTCTAAATTGTTTGACATGGACTTTGTTCAGCGAAGAATAACAATATAATCAGTTTTTGGGATGCAAAGGTCACTGTGTTTTAGTTGGTGTGCAAGGTGCTTGGTTTCGGATGGTTACTTCCTGTTTAGTTGTATAGGCAGATGAAGTACCATACACATGAAGAAAACATCAATTTATTGGTTTTGTAAGTGCTATTTTTAATAATATTTATTTTTGCATTAGCATTAAGAATTAAATAAGAAACATGGACAATTCTATTGAACAATATGCTATAGGAGAATTACTCGATGGTAGATATTTTTACATACCATCCTACCAGCGCGGTTACCGCTGGACAGATAAGCAAGTTGATGATTTGCTTAGAGATCTTCTTTGTTTTGCAAATGATACCAAAGATGATTACGATTTTTATTGCCTTCAGCCGATTATCGCTCGTCCAATTACAGATGAGAAGAAGTTGAAGGAACTTTTCAAAGACGTTTCTCTAGACGTTCTGCAGAAAAAGGGAGTATGGGAAATAATTGACGGTCAGCAAAGATTAACTTCAATATTTCTCTTATACAAATATCTTGTAGCTAAAAAAGGTTGGGATGCCGAAACTCTAAAAGAGGAAGAAGATGGTAAAGAACTTTATCATATTCTTTATGCAACCAGAGAAGACTCATCGGTATTTCTCGAGAACCTCAACCTTGATATGATAAAGTCAGAAGATGTTCAAAAAGACAATATTGATTTTTATCATATGGCTAATGCATTTAGATATATAGATAATTGGATTAAGAACGATGGCAAAATTATCAACCAGAGATATAATCTAGGAGGTAGTCTTGACACTGTTCGAAATTCGTTCTTTAGTCTTCTTAATGGCATGAGAAATACCAAGACTGGTTCTGTCCAGGTTCTTTGGTATGAGTTGGCTGAGGATAAGGAGAAAAGCAGCATTAAAGAATTTCAAAAGATAAATACTGGTAAGATTCGTCTTACTGATGCTGAACTTATAAAAGGCTTGTTCTTATTAAACAAAAACTTTGAGCAGAGTTCTAAGTTCATTAAACAATCAACTTTGGCTATCGAATGGGAATTTATAGAGAATGCTCTTCATGCTAATAATTTCTGGTATTTTCTACAAAAGAAAGGTACAGATATGCCAAACCGTATCGATCTGCTATTCTCTCTAATTTACAAGAAACATATTCTGAGTGGATTGGATGAAAAAGAATGGAATGATCAATTAAGAAAAGCCGACAAGGATATTCAAGATACGAGAAAAGGTGCTATCTTTAGATTCTATTATGACAAGTTTGAAGGTAAACAGGGAGAAGAACTGCAACAAGAAGTAGCAGAAGCATGGAAAGAGGTTATGACCCTTTTCCGTACTTTAGATGATTGGTTCTGTACACCTGCCACATGCAATTATATCGGTTTACTAAGTCAATGTGGCGAAGATATCAGTCGCCTCATAATGCATTATGATAGAATGCCAGATGATTCTACTCAGACTGACTTTATATTATATCTCAAAGAAAGAATCAGATTCTATCTAAGAGGTGTTAAGAGAGACGATGATGGCAACATTACGACTTCCTACAAAGATAGAAAGAATATTTACAGACTATTACTTACATTAAATATTCATCTGCTAAATATTCAAAACGACAAGCTGGAGTCAGAATCAGATGTTTACAAATTTCCATTTGATGTGTTGAATGCACAAGATTGGGATATAGAACACATCGACTCATTTCATACTAATGCATTAAAGAAAGATGATTTGAAAAAAGAATGGATTACGACTGCCTTTGAGGATAGAAAAAATTATCTTTCAGAAGAAGAGAAAACAACGATTGAGTCAAAAATGGAGAATAAGGATTATGATTCGGTTATTGATCTTTTGAAAAAGAATGCAGGCGAAACTGAAGTCGATGAAGATATTAAAAATGGCATTGGCAATCTTACATTGCTAGATTCTGAAACTAATCGTTCATATGGCAATAGTCTTTTTTGTACTAAGCGTCGTATTATTATTGATAGAATTAAGCAAGGTGTATTTGTTCCAGTTGCAACCCAATATATATTCTCTAAATTTTATGATGAGAAAGGAACGAATCGTTCTGTTTGGGCAAAGGAAGACATGGAGGCATATCAGAAATATATCGTAAAGATGCTTTCAGAGTATTTACCAGAAAATAATTAAGAAAAATATGAATCATAGATATTCGTTTATTGATCTATTTTCAAAGAAGGTAGATTATGACAAGACAACTCAAGTGACAGTTTCAGGTATTGTTATACCGCAGATACAACGTCCTTATGCACAAGGACGTACGGATGGCATATGTACATATGTTCGCAATACATTTCTAGATGAGATTTTTGACAGTCTTCAGAAAGATGACGATGAAATTTTTGATTTAAATTTTATCTACGGAATCATCAAAGCAAGTAACGATAATTATAAGATGGAGTTGCTTGATGGGCAGCAGCGTCTCACTACATTATTTTTGTTGTATTGGTATATTGCCAATGCAGAATTGGACGGCTCTGAAGATTTACAAGTAAGAGAATGTTTGAGTAAATTCGTATATGAAACTAGAAGTACATCAACTGTTTTTTGCCAAGAATTAGCTCAGTACAAGGTAGACTTTGGGGAAAAGATGCCTAAAGAGGTTATCAGAAATGCTAAATGGTATTTTAAATCTTTTGATAGAGATAGTACTATCACGGCTATGTTGACCATGCTTGACGCTATTCATGAGCGATATACTGAATCGAATAGACATGATTTATACAAAAGATTACAATATTTGCAATTCTATGTGAAATCGCTAGGGGTATTCAATTTATCAGAGGAACTTTACATTAAGATGAATGCTCGCGGTCTGCAATTAAGCCCGTTTGAAAATTTCAAGGCTGATTTAACCAACTTCGTCTCTAGCAACGATTATCAGGGGTATCAAGAGCAGGTGCCGTTGTACAAAAAGAACTCAAAGGAAATGGTTCCTTTCTCTTTTAATTTCTCGGTTAAACTTGATGCAAAATGGGTTGATATTTTTTGGAAAAATGGAGCAGATGACTTTGATTATGCATACATGAGCTTCTTTTCTCGATTCTTCGCTTGTAAATACATTATTTCAAGTAAAGAAGAAGTTAGTGATAAAGATATGCGTTCAGATAAAATAATTAAGTTCTTCTACACAAATGCAGAAGAGCAAATTGGAAGTAATGAATACTTTGGCTTCAAGTCTTTCGAATACTTATTGAAAAAACATCCGGAATACATCATCACGCTTGATAAGGTTCTGGACGTCATATATCATTATGACTATTCATCCGAAAGTAAAGTAATCTTTAGTAATATGCTTCCTGTGTGGGAAAAGAACGAGGATTTATCTGGAGACAATTTCTATTGCAACACCTCGTCTAAAATGAGTCAGGTAAAACTGATTGCTTTAGGAACTGCTATTGAGTTTATTGAGGCAATGCCAAACTTTGAGCCTAATATTTTTGCTAAATGGATGAGAATCGTATGGAATGTCATAGAGAACACTAACATCGACAGCTTAACACCAGTTTCTTCTTTAATAAGAAAGTTCTCTGCAGTTATTCATTTTATTGCAGACAAAAAATCAGAAGGGGTGTCATTTCATGCTGCTTTGAGTAAGTGGAGGGATGAAAATTCTTCAGAACGCGAAAATCGTGCTCTTTTGGAGGAAGTAGAAAAAGCTAGACGTATTGCTGAAAATCCAGATTGGGAGATGGTTTGGGTCAATGTAGAAAATCACGCCTATTTCAAAGGTATGGTTACATTTTTCTATTCGCCAGAAATGTCTATTGAAGAATATAAGAATAATGCGAGTCGTGCTAAGGCCATGTTTGATAAAAATGGAATTAGCGACATATATAAGAAAAAGCATATTCTTATCAGAGCTATTGTTTCCCAGTTTAATACATGGGAAGATATCAACGAATTATATATTACAGAAAGAGCTGAAAAGAACAAATATCTGAAGAACATTCTGGCTTCTGATGATAAAGTTCGTGAAATGCTGCACAAAGTGTTATACAAAAAAACAGTTGATGAAATCATAGATGCTCTTCAATATTATATAGACAATGCACTAGAAACAGATCCGTGGCAAAATGCAAATGACGATGACAAGTTGGCTTATAAAATGGCTATCAAGAGACTTCGTACAGATATAAAAATGTATGACTGGATTTCGATTAAGGAAGAAGAAGAAAAAGCCACATTTAGAGTATATTGGTATGCTGGCCATATTATGTTTGCAGTTCCAAGAAAACAGCATGCAAAAATCGCCTTGGATACAGAAAGGGCACGAATGGCACATAATCTGTGCGACTGCTATGGCTTCGTTTTCCATGATGAAAAGCAAGATTTGATGTATGAAGAATATAAAGACTGTTTTGGAAATGAAATTTGGCTTCGTCAGGACCACCCCAAGTGCACTATATGGTTAGTCTTTAAGCAATATCATAAGTTTGTTGTATATGTCTCATGTAAGACCAAAAAATATGCTAAAGAATTATTGAAAGCAACAGAAGGTGCTTCATTTATTGATGGAGATGAAACATGGATTCAGTTAGAAGAGTTAACTCATTATTCGTATCAGCGTTCTAATAAGCGTATTTGTGATGCTGTAAATGAATTGTTGGAAGTTATTCAGAAGCTATACGAATAGATCCATTTCCTAACTTTATCACTTTTTTGCACAATTAGATAGCGCGTGTTGAGAATTAACGAGTTACGTAATTAAATTGGGTGACGCAAGCAAAAAATACTTAGTTTTGCCTCATGTTTGTACGAAAGAAAATCAATCGTTCGGGTACCATCAGCGTTGTTGTATGCAAAGTTCATGGTAAATTCACAGAAGTGAAGAAGTTTGGAGTGGCGAAATCAGCCGAAGAAGCTGAAGAACTATTCCAAAAGACTCAATATTGGCTTCTGACCCATGACGGACAGCAACAATTAGACTTTGATAATCGCTGTGGGAAAGAACTCGAGGAAACTATGCATGTAGTAGATAATATGGTCTCCGTGCTCATTAACGGCACCCAACTGCTACTTAATCAAGTTTATGATAGCATTGGTTTTAGTCAGATACCGATGATATTTTGCGCCGCCTCGTGATAGCTAGAGTGTCACAACCAAAGAGCAAGTTAGCTACAGTTGAATATCTGAAATCCTACTATGAAGAGGATGTAGACCTTAATCACATCTATCGTTACATGGACAAATTATACAATACCCAAATGGAACTTGCACAACAAATCAGTGTGGAACATACGCGTAAGATATTTGGTGGCGAAATCAGAGTGATGTTTTAACTACTTGTAAACCGAAGGCATCATGGACAGCTTTTATAATACGTGCAGACGTGTTGAAAAGAATAAAGGCAAGCACCTGATTTTCAAGTGCTTGCCTCGTAATTTTCGGCATTCAAAGTTTATTCTTCGACAGCTGCCTGCGCCGCTGCCAAGCGAGCTATAGGAACTCGGAACGGCGAACAACTAACATAGTTCAAACCTACCTTGTGACAGAACTTAACCGAAGAAGGCTCACCGCCATGCTCGCCACAGATACCGCATTTAAGATCCGGACGTACCATGCGACCCTTATCGACTGCCATTTCGACAAGTTGTCCTACACCATTTTGATCGAGGACCTGGAACGGGTCAACCTTCAATATTTTCTTGTCTAAATATACAGGCAAGAAACTGGCAATGTCATCGCGTGAATAGCCAAACGTCATCTGAGTCAAGTCGTTCGTACCGAAGCTAAAGTACTCTGCACGTGAAGCTATTTTGTCAGCAGTAAGAGCAGCACGCGGAATTTCAATCATTGTGCCAACCTTAAACGGAATTTCCATACCCTCCTCCTTGAACAGAGCGGCGGCTTCATCGCGAATAACCTTCTCTTGCGCCTCGAACTCATACAATATACCAGTCAAGGGTACCATGATTTCGGGGTGTGGATCCAAGCCTTCACGTTTCAGATCAATAGCTGCAGAAAGGATAGCTCTAGTCTGCATCTGAGTGATTTCAGGATAGGTATTACCAAGTCGGCAACCACGATGTCCCAACATGGGATTATGTTCACACAGGCTGTCAACACGCTGTCGGATATACTCAACTGTCACGCCCACAGCCTTAGCCATTTCTTCCTGTCCCTTGGTATCATGCGGTACAAATTCGTGAAGAGGTGGGTCAAGAAGGCGTACATTTACAGGATATCCGTCCATTGCCCGGAATATGCCCTTAAAATCTTCCTTCTGATATGGCAGAAGTTTAGCAAGCGCCTTTTTGCGACCTTCAACATCTTCAGCCAAAATCATTTCACGCATAGCAACGATTTTCTCGTTGTCGAAGAACATGTGTTCTGTACGACAAAGACCAATACCTACAGCACCAAATTTGCGCGCCACCTCCGCATCGTGCGGCGTATCAGCATTGGTACGAACCTGCAATCGAGTATATTTAGCACACAGATCCATCAACGCTGCAAAATCACCTGAAAGTTCGGCAGCTTGTGTTTTGATTTCACCCTGATACACACGTCCATTTGTACCATTTAACGAGATATAATCACCTTCGTGGAGCACAACGCCATCTATTTCGACAGTACGAGCCTTGTAGTCAACATTGATGGCACCCGCACCACTCACACAGCATTTGCCCATGCCACGTGCTACAACGGCAGCGTGAGAAGTCATACCACCGCGAGCTGTAAGAATACCCTCCGCCACAGCCATACCTGCGAGGTCCTCTGGCGATGTTTCAATACGAACCATTACCACTTTATGGCCATCTTCGTGCCATTTGGCTGCATCATCAGCGAAGAAAACAATCTGTCCGCACGCAGCACCAGGGCTTGCAGGCAAACCACGAGTCAGTTCCTTAGCCTTAGCAAGTGCCTCCTTTGAGAATACTGGGTGTAAAAGTTCGTCCAACTTCTGCGGTTCGCAACGTTCTATGGCTGTTTTTTCGTCAATCATACCCTGACGCAACAAGTCCATGGCTATTTTAACCATTGCAGCCCCCGTACGCTTTCCGTTACGTGTTTGGAGGAACCAGAGTTTACCTTCCTGTACAGTAAACTCCATGTCCTGCATGTCGTGATAATGCTCTTCAAGTTTTGTTTGGATAGCATCAAGCTGGTGGTAAATCTCAGGCATGGCCTCCTCCATCGAGGGATATTCGGCCTTACGCTTTTCTTCGCTTATGCCCTGCAGTTCTGCCCAACGACGTGATCCTTCGAGCGTAATTTGCTGTGGTGTACGTATACCGGCTACAACATCTTCGCCTTGTGCATTAACCAACCATTCCCCATTAAAGAGGTCCTCACCAGTTGCAGCATCACGACTGAAGCAAACGCCAGTGGCCGATGTATTGCCCATGTTGCCAAACACCATAGCCATTACTGTTACAGCAGTACCCCATTCTGCAGGTATACCCTCCATCTTGCGATACAAAATAGCGCGTTCGTTCATCCACGAATCAAACACAGCACAGATTGCGCCCCACAGTTGCTCCATAGGGTCTGTTGGAAATTCCTTGCCTGTCTGCTCAACGATAGCAACCTTGAAACGCTTTACAAGTTCCTTAAGGTCATCTACCTCAAGTTCATTGTCAAGCTGAACGCCCTTGGCCTTCTTTACATCGTCAATAATAGCTTCAAACGGATCGACGTCATCCTTATTTACTGGCTTCATACCCAGTACAACGTCGCCATACATTTGTACAAAACGACGATATGCATCATAAGCAAAACGGGGATTGCCTGTCTTTTTTGACAGACCTTCAACAACCTCGTCATTCAGACCGAGGTTCAAAATAGTGTCCATCATGCCGGGCATCGAGGCTCGTGCCCCTGAGCGCACTGAGAGCAACAAGGGATTTGCCACATCACCGAACTTGCTATTCATGAGTTGTTCCGTTTGGTGCAAGCTCTTTTCAACATCTTCCTTCAACAAAGCTACAACCTGGTCTTTACCTATTTTGTAGTATTCGTTGCAAACGTCTGTAGTAATTGTAAACCCTGGAGGCACTGGCACACCTATCAAGTTCATTTCGGCAAGGTTTGCCCCCTTACCTCCCAATTCGTTACGCATGTCAGCGCGGCCCTCGGCCTTGCCATTACCAAAAGTGTAGACTCTTTTAATGTTATTCATGGTGTTTTACAATTGATTATCCATTTGTAAATTGTATGTTCTTTAATGGTACATCACATTCCATGCAACGTCTCCATAACTGACGCAAATATAATAGTATGTTTTTACACAGACAAGTATTACACGATATTTTTGCAACTTGACATTGAAAAATGAGGGCATTAGTGTTAATTTACTCAACACTCATAGGACTTTTTAGCAGTGTAATATACTTTTAAGCACATATAATAATGTATCACGAAAAGGACATTATGAAGCGACTATTCACACTATGCCTTGAGCCATCATGGCGTATGCCACCTTCATGAAGCCAGCAATATTGGCCCCTTTCACATAATTAGTGTGTCCATCTGGTTCCTTGCCATACTTTATACACTGTTGGTGTATCGCATGCATGATGTGTTGCAACCGTGTGTCAACCTCATCAGCCGACCATGACAGATGCATAGCGTTTTGAGTCATTTCGAGCCCCGAAGTTGCTACGCCCCCAGCATTTACAGCCTTGCCTGGCGCAAAAGGCATTCCGTGGACCGTAAAATAATCAACAGCCTGACTTGTACAACCCATATTGCTCACCTCGGCCACCATTTTTGCACCGTTAAGGCAGATCATTTCAGCATCACGTTCGTTTAATTCATTCTGTGTGGCACATGTCATCACGATGTCAACCTCTTGTTCCCAAGGTTTGCGTCCCTCGTAAAAGGTTGCCTCAGGATATTTTTCGGCATAGGGTGCAATTATATCATTGCCCGACGAACGTAGTTCCAGCATGTAGGCGATTTTATCACCCGCCACACCTTGTGGATCATACACATACCCGTCCGGACCACTAAGTGTTACTACACTCGCACCCATCTCCGCTGCCTTCTTTGCCACCCCCCAAGCTACATTACCAAAGCCCGATATGGCGATTCTTTTACCAGCAATATCTTCTCCCAAATCCGCCAACATTTGACGCACAAAGTACATTGCTCCATAGCCAGTTGCTTCGGGACGTAACAAAGAGCCACCAAATTCTATTCCCTTTCCAGTAAATGCACCGGTATGCTGAAGGCACAACCTTTTATACATACCATACATGTAGCCCACCTCACGAGCTCCAACGCCTATATCACCCGCAGGCACATCTTGTTCTGCCCCTATATTGTGCCAAAGCCCCAACATATAAGCCTGGCAAAATCGCATAATTTCGGCATCACTCATACCGCGGGGTGAGAAGTCTGCCCCACCCTTGGCTCCGCCCATTGGCAGTGTGGTAAGTGCATTTTTGAAGGTTTGTTCAAAACCAAGAAATTTCAAAATACTCAGATTTACCGAGGGGTGAAACCGAATTCCTCCCTTATACGGACCTATTGCATTATTAAATTGCACACGATGCCCAATATTCACATGTACTTCGCCCTCATCGTCAACCCATGGAACTCTAAATGTTATTATCCTATCGGGTTCTACCAGGCGTTCTATCAGTTTAACACGCTCAAATTCTGGGTGCTGATTATAAACATGCTCGATTGAGCGCAAAACCTCTTGCACTGCTTGCAAATACTCTAATTGGTCTGGATATTTCTTCGTGAGCAATTGCATTACGCTTTCTGTTTTCATGACTTTATATTTTAAGGATTAAGATTTGTGGGCTATACACGGCCCTTGTTTTTACAAATGTACAGATAAAATACAATGACAGCCGCAGCAAAGACAGAGAAAAGCCTCATTTTATGTTATATAACACCTAATTCATAACAAAATGTCATCAGCAAACAATACAGCACACACTTCATCGTCAAGGAAACCACTATTTGAAGTCATACTCAGACGAATAGGCGTAACCGGACTTGCCCGGTACACGCGACGTCAGACCGAACCAAGTGCCTGGCTTACAATATAGAGATATAACGCTATCTCGCACTAATCTTAATATCACACACGCAAAAGCCCTTTTGAAGTATGGTAAAACTATTTCTTTTGTTTTATCTACACTCTGCACTTTTACTTAGTAATGAATTGATAATCAACGAATAAAAGCGTGTAGACAAGTCTGAAATTAGTATACACTGTCATCTGCACTTTCTGTGTGCCGCGAGGTGCTCCAACGGCATAAGAAGAGGGCCTGTTGAGCATAGGGAGAGCGGATTTTCAATTGCTCCCACAGTTTTTACGCTCCCCCTATGCAGTCATTACTAACTGGCACAACAAGTGCAACCCTTATACATGCAAGTAAGGCAGTGCAGACAATGTGCACATGAAGTGTAGATAGAAATCGGGCGTGTATACACTACATATTTGCTTGATTATCAATATGGTTCGTCTAAAAAGTGCAGAGTGCAGACAAAATCGCGGAAGTGTTTACACGCTTAAAACACGCCACTTCATTTGGCATCCAATTACAAACGACGCCCATACCCCATCACGAAAGGCATATAGCGATAAATCAAATATACCAACATGGTAGTTAGCAAATAAACGCACAAATAAGCAAGTACCACATAAAAGTAATTTCCATCATAAGTTAGATGCAGAAACGAGAATGCAGCGCCTACAAACATTGGCACGCCACCACACAGAAAATAATAAACGATAGAATGACGGCCGGTCCACTCTAAGAACCGACAAGGTGGTAATAGCTTGAACAAATTGAACAAGGCAAATCCACCTACAATCACGTTTATAAGGAACACCGCATAATTGCTTATACCAATAGGCCAAATTGTCATGAACAAGTCCTGTTTATAGACATAGCATTTCAAGAAAATGAGCATCACACAAGCTATCACTGTAGGCAAAACACCAACCATAAGTTTGTGCTCATACCGATGGTAGACATACCCCAAGAATAAGAATAGCATGGCTTGCAACGCATTGCCGAACTGCCAAAAAGTCACAAGGTTCCCATTCAGGGCAAGCAATGCAGAGCAACAGAATGAAAGCACACATACCGAACCAAGAGCGAACAAATTACCACGACACAAACGCAATGCTACTACGAAAAAGATCTCTGCAACGATTAAAGCTGCAATAAACCATGAAGCTTGCCCTGTCACGACGTTTTGCACTAACGCCCAGGCATTGTCAACCCGTTCGCCATGAGCTAAAGCCTTAGGAACGGCCATGACAGAAGTGAAGATAAAATAGGGCCACAGCAAGTTCCTTAAAACTGACTTCAACTTGTACTTTGTGTCAATCATGCCAGCTTTCTTGTAAAGAAGATAACCTGACAACATAAAAAACAGATACAAAGCATCGGAGACATAAAGATTGTAGCCTATTATACTTGTACCTGTATAGTATATTTCGGTGTGGAAAAGGAGGATTGCCATCATGCAAAATCCCCGCAAACAATCAATCCATCGTTTTCTTTGAGTTGGAAATACACTGTATTGCATAGATAGGTGTTCAAAATTATTTCATACAATCAGCAGGTGTCATTTTCTCATTGAAGGTTCGCTATTGGGCGCTTCAGCCGCCCCTCGGCCGCAGTCATATCGCACGATTTTGAGCACCTACTTACAAGTTGAAGTTATATTAGCAGGACGAAGATAACATTTAAGTTCCACATAGCTAATATGAGCCTTACTCTTTCTTTCATGTACCTACGCATGCCCCACCTCTATAAAGAATCAACGCCCTTGCAACAGATGCTTATTAAGATACGTCTGAACTTGCTCCTTATAGCTATCCGAAATAGGTATGTATTTGCCATTGACCACGACTTGCCCTTTTTCAAATACCCTTACCTTCTGCATGTTCACTATATATGAGCGGTGTATTCTATAAAAAGTATCGCTTGGCAAGGCATTCTCAAAGCTGCGCATAGAACTCAGGCACAATATAGGTTTGGGCTCGGAACTAATGTATATTTTTACATAGTCTTTCAAACCCTCTATATACAAGATGTCCGAGAAATCTATACGCACCAGTTTGTAGTCGCTCTTTACAAAGAGGTAATCACTGTTCACGTCCTTCAGCACGACTTGTTCTGTTGAACCATTGTGTTCATACTTTGTTGCCTCATTGTGCTTGGCCACCATCATATCGTACCATTTTTGCGCACGGTTTACTGATGCAACGAAATCGACATAGCTTATCGGCTTTAACAGATAGTCAAGTGCATTGACCTTATACCCCTCCAAAGCGTATTGGGAGAATGCGGTTGTAAAAATAATACGTGTGCGAGCTGTGTCTATTGTTTTAGAAAAGTCTAATCCATTCAAATCAGGCATCTGAATGTCGAGGAAAATGATGTCGACTGGATTACTTTGCAATCCACCCATGGCCTCAACGGCACTGGCATATTTGCCACACAACTCCAACATGGGGGTTTTGGCCACATAACTCTCGAGCAGTCCAAGAGCCAATGGTTCATCGTCAATAATTGCGCACTTCATTTTTCTGAATTTTGGTTTAATTCTTTTCTATTGGTGTATCAAAGATTTCTATGACAGAACTGTATGTTTTGCCACCATCAATGGCCCCATATTTCCATTTGTAACGTCCGAGATAAGCAAACTGCAAACGACTTGCCACTTGCTTCAGACCGATGCCCCCCGGAGCCTTATCAGACTCGTTTTTGGGTGTATTGCTATTTTCGCACTTAAACACTAAATGGTGAGCATTTGCCTTCAGACTTATATGAATAAAACTATTGCCTGTAGAACATACCCCATGCTTAAAAGCATTCTCGACTAACGAGATGAATATCAGCGGTGCTACAGGTACGTTTTGACTCTCTGGGTAATCAAACTCAGCCTTTACCTCGACATCATTATACAGGCGCAGCCTCATCAGAGCGATGTAGGATTTTAAGAACTCTACTTCTTTGTCTAAACTAACCCTATCAGACTGGTTCTCGTATAACATGTAGCGAAGCAAACGGCTCAACTCCTGAATAGCTTGCTGAGCCTTTACCTGGTCGAATACTGTCAAGGCATATATATTGTTGAGCGTATTAAGCAGGAAGTGAGGATTTATTTGATTTTTCAGATTTTTCAATTCGGCCTGCGAACGCCCGAGTTCCGCCTCAGCTCTTGCTTGTTCACTCTGTCGCCAACGCAAACTAAGCTTCAAAGCAACTGAGGCACCTACTGAGAATATGTAAAACAGCAGTCCACGTATCACAAAGTAGCTTTTGGGCGGAAACATTGGAAACTCTGGTATTCGCTTAAGCTTTGGTGGATGCGGGGGAAACCAAATGCTTTGACATTCAACGCCTGTTTGATACAATGCAAAGATAATAATGTTGACAATAAAGAACCACTTTTGCTTTCCCTTTGTTAGGAGAAAGCGTGGTATTAGCACGAAATAATTTAGATAAAAGGCTACGCATATAGTCAATGGCAGGATACTGCCATGCAAATAATGGTCCCAATTAATTGATTCACCGCTATGTTTGAATATCAGAGGCGATAAAAATATATAACACCACGTCAGTACATGTACTACAACCTCTATGAAACATTCTAAAAGTGGTTTACGCTGTTGGTTACTCATACTCTAATAGTTTATTAACAGATGGCACTGTGCAAAAGCGCAGTGTAAAACTTTCGATGAACACACTTACAAGGATTGACCATGTGCCACCTAATTATTGAATGGTGCAAACATACAAAAAAACTGCATATCCAACAACACATGACTTCATCACCTTTCTGCACCATCACATAGTGCATATTGAAAATCAAGGAATTACGCAACTCAGCTTTCAACCCGCACAGCATGCAGTACGAATAACGGCAGCGACCGTCCGTTGTCAAGCGGAAAGGTGATGCACGTGTGAGGGTGATGAGAGCACAAAACCAAGTCTAAGTTATGTCACATCGGTCGTAGTAAGCGTTTACTTCGAACGTGGTAAGCATTTACTTCGAACGTGGTAAGCATTTACTTCGAACGTAGTAAGCATATTGAACGTTCGTAGTAAGACAACCCAAGTTTCGGATTTAACTCGAACGGGGCCCAATGATTTCCATCTGCAAACTTAGTGCTTGTTGCTTTTGACCTTTCAGGCCGTTCCCATCTAAATCCGGAACTTGAGTCGACTAATATTAAACATCTTCTTATTACGATGTGCTTTTACTCATAACGTATAGCTTCTATGGGGTCGAGGCTCGCTGCCTTTTTAGCCGGATACCAACCAAAGAATATGCCTGTAGCTGAACATACAGCAAAACTCAGCAACACGCTCCAGGGCTGAATTTGTATGGGCCAGTGTGCGAACACATTGATACCAACTGCTGCACCGATTCCCACTATTACGCCAATCAAGCCACCTGTCACGCTAAGCAAGACTGATTCTATCAAAAATTGGTTTAGTATATCTATACCACGTGCTCCAACAGACATACGCAAACCTATCTCCTTGGTGCGCTCCGTTACGCTTACATACATGATATTCATAATACCTATACCACCTACAACAAGCGAGATACATGCTACAACCAACAACAGGACTGTCATGGTGTCGGACGTTGAGTTCATCATTTCGGCCATTTCCTGCTGGCTTCTGATTGTAAAGTTATCGTCATCTGTCGCTTTCAACTTGTGATTCTCGCGTAAAATGCTGGTTATATCCTCTATGGCTAAATCGGTCATATCCTCTGTCACCGCCGAGGCATTGATGCCCTGCAAGTAAGTGACCGATAATATACGCTTCATAACCGTTGTGTAAGGAGCCAGTACGACATCGTCTTGATCCATTCCAAACGAATTGTAACCTTTCGATTCCAAGACGCCAACCACACGGAAAGGTATTTTGTTGAAACGTATAACCTTGCCTACAGGATCTTCGCCATTTGTAAAAAGATTGTCGGCCACCGTTTTGCCTATCACGCAGACCTTTGCACTGCTGCGCACCTCTTCGTCGGTAAACATCTCACCGTCCTTGACCTTTTGCTGTCGGATTTGCATATAATCTGGTGATATGCCATAAATGGTCGACGGGGTGTTATTATTGCCATTGATAAACTGACCAGAAGAATTTACGCTCGGAGATATGGCTGACAAGTATTTTGCCTGCTCCTCTAATGCCTCATAGTCTTTCAATTTCAGGGTCTGCATATCAGATGCGTCCTGCTGGGCACCACCAGGCCCTTTGTCCTGGCCCGGACGAATCATGATCATATTCGAGCCCATCTCAGCAATGTTGGCTTGTATACTCTTTTTCGACCCCTGTCCAATGGCCATCATAGCTATAACCGAAGCCACACCTATGATAATGCCAAGCATGGTAAGGAAGGAGCGCAACTTGTTTGCCGCAATGGCACGCATCGCTATTTTGAACAGATTGCTATAATTCATAACAAGTTTATATTATTATCGTTATTTACGACTCTTCATTCGGTGGCAATTCTGCTAATGCCTTTGATGCAGAGTGTATGTTGTGATTAACAACATCCTCACGTATCAATCCATCACGCAAGAATATGTTACGGCTGGAATATAAAGCAATTTCGGGATTATGCGTTACGAATATAATCGTTCGCCCCGCCTTAAACAGCTTTTGAAAAAGGACTAATATCTCAAACGAAGTGCGCGTATCCAAGTTACCCGTAGCCTCATCTGCCAATATTACCGCCGGATCGTTGACCAACGCACGTGCTATTGCCACACGTTGCATTTGACCACCAGACATTTGGTTCGACTTGTGATAAAGTCTCTCGCCGAGTCCTACCATTTTTAACGCCTCGATGCTACGCTTTCGACGTTCTGAGGCCGATACTGACGAATTATACATCAACGGCAGCTCTACATTTTCAACGGCTGTTGTTTTAGGCAACAAATTATAGTTCTGGAACACAAAGCCTATTTTGCGATTGCGCAATACAGCACGCTCGCTACGCTTCATAGTGCGCACGCTTACGCCATCAAGGTAATACTCCCCACTTGATGGTGTATCAAGACACCCTAACTGATTGAGGAGTGTTGACTTGCCCGAACCCGAAGTACCCATGATTGTCACAAATTCACCTTCGTAGATTTTGAAAGATACACCCTTCAAAGCGTGTACCGTTTCATCACCTACCACGAAATTACGACGCACATTATCCAGTTCAATCACAACTTTTTTGTCTGAGCTATCCTCAGGTTGTGGGAAGATCTCTTCTTTATCAATATCTATCATCTTGGTTGCTTTTGGTTGGATTTTCACGCTTTAAGGTGGTTCTAATAATTCTGGAATAGAGATTTGTGCGCTATCGGAAGTGTCTTTTTGAAAGTTTGTGAGAGAACATAGCAGGGAACTAACTTTCAAAAAGGCACTTCTGAGAGCATGCAAATCACATTTCAGAATAGCAAAACTCTAAAAACAGATTTTTTTGAACAACCCTTTAGCGTTTACTTTTTCTTTTTGCTTGGCGGACCGGGTGAGAATGGACTTTTCTCTTCACCTGTGCTTGTTTCGTCCTTACTTCCCTCAGTTGTTGAAGCATCTTTCATATCAACAACTACTACTGTGCCCTCCTTTATACCACTAAGTATTTGCGTGCGTGTACCATTAGTTATACCAGTCTGCACACTGTACGCTTTGAATGTACGTCCCTCGCGCACCCACAATTTGTGGGAACCATTGCAATCGACAATTTTGTCCTTTGCCCCAACCATCTCTTTTGTGGGCGTGAAACGCAAAGCCTTCGTAGGAACACTTACAATGTTATTTTGCTCAAGCGTATAAATTGTCACGTTAGCCGTTAAACCCGGCTTCAGTTTCAAATTTGGGTTAGGGGCAGAGATCACTACCTCATAGGTAACTACATTATTCTCGGTTGTTGCCTCATTTCGAACCTGTGTTACCGTACCCTCAAATGTTTCGTCAGGATAGGCGTCAACCGAATAGGTTACACGCTGACCAACTTTGACTTCACCTATATCAGCTTCGTCCACACTTGCTACTACACGCATGTCTGTCATATCCTTTACAATTGTGAACAACGTCGGTGTATTGAAGCTCGATGCCACGGTCTGACCTTCCTCAACGGATTTGCTCAAAACGACACCATCAATAGGCGAAGTAATCGTAGCGTAGCTTAGGTTTGTTTTTGCCTTTGTCACGGCCTCTTGACGTTGAGCCACAACGCTCTCTGCCTGCTGCAATGACAAGCGTGCAGTTTCATAATCATTAGCACTGATGAGTCCCTTGCCATACAATGTCTTCATGCGTGCAAAATTTGAGCGTTGATAGTTCAAATCGCTTTTTGCACCTTCAAGTTGACTCGTTGCACTACGCAATTCGCTCAGCAAGTTGGTTTTATCCAGTTCTGCTATAACCTGGCCTTTCTTAACAGGAGAATTGTAGTCTACGTAAATTTTGTCTATGATACCCGACACCTGTGTACCCACTTCGACAGAGGTCACAGCCTCTACCGTTCCTGTAGCCGTCACACTGTTGCCAATCGTGGTCTTTTCGACCTTTGCTGTTTCATAACTAACCTCGAAGGGAGCTTCTTGTTTGTGCAAAAAGTACCATATTCCACCACCAATAGCGAGTAATACTACTATGGCTACAGACCATTTCTTTATATTGACTTTCATATAGATATTTATTGTTGTTTATATTACAATTCGTTGCCCGCATAAAAGTTGAGCAGCTTGCGGTTAAGCAAAGCTGTATATTTGTCTTGCAGCATTGTCTGTTGCGCATTGAGCAAATTAGCACGACTATTCAAAAGTTCGGCTATATTTTTCAAGCCGAGATTAAACTGTTCCGTCATTAGCTCATAGCTGGTAGCCATGCTCTCGACACTTGATTTCGCTGCCACGTACTTGGCTTGGCTGTTAGTTGCATTTAGCCAATACGTTTCAATGGTTTGGTAGAGCTGTTTTTGAGTATCTTGCAAATCAAGCTGAGCTGTAGTTTCTGCAACCTTTGCACGCTCCACCGCACTCTTATTCTTTCGATTATCAAATATTGGTATGCTCACCGTTACGCCCAAACTACCATTAAAGTTGTTCTTCATTTGCTTAGCCCAATTAGTTTGACTCCCAGTCATATGGCTATCTCCTATACCACCCGTCAGGCTAATTGTTGGCAGATAACCACTCTTGGCAATTTTTGTACTGAGATGGCTTTGCTCTATGGCCAACTGTGAACGCTTGATCTCTGGGCGACTATCTAAGGCTGATGAATAAATAGCGTCTTTGCTCGGAATACTATTCAACACTTGTACATCAGTAACATCAACTGGCTGCACATCAAATGCTTCATCTGCAGGCAGTTCCATCAACTGCCTTAATTGCATTTTGGCATTGTCAATCTGTGTTTGAACATTCACAACATTATATCGTCCTTGACTAACCTGAGATTGCAGCTGCGCCAAATCCGCCTTGGACATAGAACCTACATTTACCATCTGCTGCCCGCGTTCACAAATGGTTGAGTCCTGCAACAAAAGCGTGCGATTTACTTTTTCAGCCTCAGTCATATAGAGTATTTGCACATATAGCTGTGCTATCTGCTCCTTGACCTTGTTGGCTTGCGTCTGTGTATCATAGGCAGCCAACTGCTGATTATATTGCGCATTAGTTATACTCATTCTGTTCTTTCCGCCATTCCACACAACCCATTGCGCATTAATGCCATAACTACCATTTTGCGTAGCCTTGTCTGCTGCTGAAGTGGCTATACCGCCATTTACAAAGCTACCGCCACTCTCTTGAAACGGACGATAACTCACCCCCTGTGTCAAGTCACCACTCAGGCTCGGCAATAGACCCGCCTTGGCCTCGGCCACATCGACGCTGGCACTTTGTTCTGCGGCTGCACTTTTCAATAGCTGCACATTGTGGGCTACCGCATAATCTATGCAGTTTTGGAGAGTCCAAACGCCATTCGTTTGTGCCATACCCACCCAAGGAAGCAATGCTAAAGAAGCCGCTAAACATTTCTTTCGTATTTTATGCATAAGTCTCCGTTTTTATTGTATTTACGAATGCAAAGGTATATGTACCAACATCGGAAAAGAAGCAATAAATACTTATTGACACCATAAAATAGACGAATTGCATAATTTTATCGATGAATAATTGAGCTATATGAAAATGTGAACCCACTCTCCGTCATATTATGCTTATCACGCATTGATACATACTTGCACAAAAATCAATATTTTGTTTGACATTTAAGCCTGATAAAGTAACTTTGCAAGCAATATGACTTACAAGCAAGAAGAAATAAGGCCCTACAACGACACTGAGTCAAAAGGCGCACAAGTTGAAAGAATGTTTGATGGTATCGCACATTCTTACGACCTGCTAAATCATACGCTTTCACTTGGCATTGATAAACAATGGCGCAAAGCCGCCATTGACTCATTACGTCCCTACCACCCCCAAAATATACTAGATGTGGCAACCGGCACTGGAGATTTTGCCATTTTGGCAGCAAAAGAATTGTGCCCCAAGGAATTGCTTGGCGTTGACTTGTCTGAAGGGATGATGAATGTGGGACGGGCTAAAGTAAAGGCTGCACAATTAGACCATATAATACATTTTCAGAAGGAAGACTGCTTGAACCTTTCGCTACCAGACGACACATTTGACGCGGTAATGGTAGCATACGGCATACGTAACTTTGAGAATTTAGACAAGGGGCTACGCGAAATGTGCCGCGTAATGCGCAAAGGCGGCAGACTTGTTATTATTGAATTAACATCGCCCGTACAATTCCCAATGAAGCAACTTTTCTGGTTATATTCGCATGTACTAATGCCCGTTTTGGGTAAAATCATATCGCGTGACAGCAAGGCTTACACCTACCTGCCCGCCACGATGGAAGCATTTCCGCAAGGCGAAGTTATGCAAGGAATACTTCAACAAGCAGGCTTTTCTGACGTCAAATTCAAACGTTTCACATTTGGACTTAGCACTATGTATTGTGCAACAAAATAAAAACAAGACTCATTCTTTATCATGAACAAGGAAGATTTACGAATAGTATACATGGGAACACCAGACTTTGCGGTGGAACCTTTGCAAAAATTGGTGGAAGGCGGATATAATATAGTTGGTGTCATTACCATGCCAGATAAACCAATCGGCCGCCATCAGACAGATTTATCTGCGTCTCCTGTTAAGAAATACGCAATAGATAAAGGCCTCAAAGTGCTGCAACCTGCTAAGCTCAAGGATCCTAACTTCATAGAGGAATTACGTTCGCTACGTGCAGATTTACAAATAGTTGTGGCATTTCGCATGCTGCCAGAAATAGTTTGGTCCATGCCAAAATATGGGACATTCAATCTACACGCAGCGCTACTGCCGCAATATCGAGGTGCTGCACCTATCAATTGGGCTATCATAAATGGAGATACCGAAACAGGTATTACCACTTTTTTCCTTGACCACGACATTGATACAGGCAGCGTAATTCAACGTGTACCCGTGCCTATTCTTGACACTGACAATGTTGAAGATGTACACGACAAACTCATGCATTTGGGAGGAGACCTCGTGCTCGAGACTGTCGACAACATCTTAAATAACAACGTGCACCCCATTCCACAATCAGAATTACAAACCGAAGAGCCACTTCGACCTGCACCCAAAATTTTCAAAGATACCTGTCGCATTGACTGGAACATGGGCGTAAAACGTACATACGACTTCATCAGAGGACTTTCTCCCTACCCCGCATCGTGGACAGAGCTTATTTACAACGGCAAATCCTCAATTCTTAAGATATACGCATCAAACAAGGAATTCTGCCATGTAGACGTTCCCGTTGGAAACATACGAACAGACGGAAAAACATATTTTAAGGTGGCACAATCAGATGGATACCAGCATCTGCTAACAATACAATTAGCGGGCAAGAAGAGAATGCAAATTGCCGATTTCCTACGCGGATTTCATGCCGAAGGCGACATATCTGTTAAGTAACGGATTAGCCATAACGCCAAATTCTAAAACGGACAAACAGGCAAATAACAGCGTTTTTTTCATTTAGAAATTCATAGCTGCTTACACACCCCAAATGCGTTGGGCAAAAAAAAGAAGCATATAAGAAAGCATCTCTCATTTATGTGGCATAAATCTTATAAGATTGCACAATAAACCCATAAGGGAGTTTGGGGTACGAGTTTCTCGCAGCCCAAATAAGCACTTTGACCAAACGAAAATGCTTTAACTTTTTGCATTTTAGCGAAAGAAGGTGTAACTTTGCGGCTATAAAGCCATCATACAAGAAATAAGTATTCTACTAAATACCAAAACTCAAAACATGGAATATTCACACGAAGTACAGAACATGTGTTGCGTAGCCAAAGGCCCCAACCATGGTCCCGCCCCTATCCCCGAAGAAGGCAAGTGGGTACAAGCAAAGGAAATCAAGGACATCTCTGGTCTTACTCATGGTGTGGGTTGGTGCGCACCCCAACAAGGTGCCTGCAAACTGACTCTGAACGTGAAAGAAGGCGTAATTGAGGAATGCTTGGTTGAAACCATCGGCTGCTCAGGTATGACTCACTCTGCAGCTATGGCCAGCGAAATCCTGCCGGGCAAGACTATCCTTGAAGCCCTCAACACCGACCTCGTTTGCGATGCAATCAACACTGCAATGCGCGAGCTCTTCCTTCAGATCGTATACGGACGTACTCAGAGTGCTTTCTCTGAAGGCGGTCTTGTAGTAGGCGCCGGCCTTGAAGATCTTGGCAAGGGACTTATCAGCCAAATGGGTACGCTCTATGGCACAAAACTCAAAGGTACTCGTTACCTCCAGCTCACTGAAGGCTACATCACAAAGATGTACCTTGACAAGGACGACCAGGTTATCGGTTACGAATTTGTTCACATGGGCAAGTTCATGGACGCTATCAAGAAGGGCGTTGATGCCAATGAGGCTCTCAAGAGTGTAACAGGTCACTACGGCCGCACTACTGCCGAGCAGGGCGCAGTTAAATCTATTGACCCACGTAAAGATTAAGGAGGAACACACAAATGATTAGAGAAGTTAAGTTTGAAAGCCAAGACCGTCGCATGAAGCAGATTCTTGCTGCACTCAACAAGCACGGTATCAAAGACATTGAAGAGGCTAACCAAATTTGCGAGTCTTACGGCATTGATCCTTACATGGAGTGCGAAAGCACACAGATGATCTGCTTTGAGAACGCTAAGTGGGCTTATGTAGTAGGTACTGCTATTGCCCTGAAGGAAAAGGCTAAAGATGCAGTTGAAGCTGCCGAATACATCGGCGAAGGTCTTCAGGCATTCTGCATTCCCGGCTCTGTAGCCGATGATCGTAAGGTTGGTATCGGCCATGGCCGTCTCGCAGCCCGTCTCCTTTCTCCTGAAACAAAATGCTTCGCATTCCTCGCAGGTCACGAGAGCTTTGCTGCTGCCGAAGGCGCTATTAAGATCGCACAGATGGCTAACCAAAGTCGTCCCGCCGACAAACCTCTGCGTTGTATCCTCAATGGTCTTGGCAAAGACGCTGCTATGATTATCAGCCGTATCAATGGTTTCACATACGTACAAACTAAGTTTGACTACTACACAGGCGAACTTAAGGTTGTAAAAGAAACTGCTTACAGTGATGGTCCCCGCGCCAAGGTAAATTGCTATGGTGCAGACGATGTACGTGAAGGCGTTGCCATCATGTGGAAGGAAGATGTTGATGTGTCTATCACTGGTAACTCAACCAACCCTACTCGTTTCCAACACCCTGTTGCTGGTACTTACAAGAAGGAGCGCGTACTTGCAGGCAAGCCCTACTTTAGCGTAGCTTCTGGTGGTGGTACGGGTCGTACACTCCACCCCGATAACATGGCTGCAGGTCCTGCCTCTTATGGTATGACTGACACTATGGGCCGTATGCACTCAGACGCTCAGTTTGCTGGTTCTTCATCAGTTCCTGCACACGTTGAGATGATGGGATTCCTCGGTATTGGTAACAACCCCATGGTAGGTTGCTCAGTAGCTTGCGCAGTTAAGGCAGATCTCGCTCTCAACAAGAAGTAATAATCTGTTCTTCAGATATTTACGTTAAATAATCCTCCATAATCCTTGTAGCGATTATGGAGGATCTTTTGTTTTAGTATACCTGTTGAAATTTAGTTACTTAATAACTTCATCAGCAAGGTCTGTATACTTCTCTTTACACTTGACATGTGTTCGGCTATCTCTGCAACTTCTCTGTAAGCATCCCATGCAAGCCGTATTGAAAAGGTTCCTATAAAGTCCGAATTTTG